>Ga0228710_1002891_pt1 | contig 27305 bp, 12 predicted proteins | sample MedpolnodulmetaG_FD_177995 | JGI IMG/M metagenome (GOLD analysis project Ga0228710, IMG submission 177995) | Root nodule microbial communities from Medicago polymorpha collected in Santa Monica, California, United States - pink nodules | ecosystem: Host-associated > Plants > Roots > Nodule... | reverse complement strand
TATTTTTTTTTTTCTAAACTCAAGTGTAAGAGCTTCAAATCTTAAAAAAATGATTTTTATGTTAGTAAACAAACAGGAGTAGATTTGATTTTTTTTTTTTAAATCTCTAAAAAAAATCTCTAGATTCTTTTAAGGGAAATGCTTGTTAGTACGAACAATCGCTAAACGAAAATTGACGGATATGTGTTAATTTAGTTTTACTTCCAACTAACCTTGTATAGCAGTAAATGGGACAATATTTATATTTATTTTTTTTAATAAAAATTAATTTTGATGGCAACCACCCCATGTATTTAGGAAATGGGACTATCATGGTACTACTCTTTCTACTAAAAAGTGCTGGTGAAAGGCCTCAACACAAGTTCGTCAAATTTCGTATAAAATCATCCGTACCATATAGCACCACTCTTCTTTTAACCTAGAATCTATTTTTTTTTTAAAGTTGAAACAAACGCACCCTTAGCTTATATTCATGTACACTACAAATCAATTGTATTTTTTACATCAACAAACAATTATAATCGTTAGATAATTAAAAATATTTGAATTTGATCGGAACTATTTCCAAATTTGCATTTATGATTGGCTATGATTTGTTTTATTCAAGTATAAGTACTGTATAACTACGTCTAAACTTGCATTTATGATTTGTTGATAGTATATACATGGATAATATTGCATATCTCAGTTATTATATGCCTAACTATTTACTGCTTTTTCTTTTTCGAATACTTACAATTTATCTTACTTAAATCATCAAAGAAGGATGATTATATTGTACTTATGACACATGGTAGTATTAGCACGAGCCTTTATATATTACTACTAAGTCACAATTTTTAATAACAATAAAATTAATTTATGTGTCACTCGCTCCGTATTTTCTTACAAGTCACTTTGCTAAAAATATTTTTTTCATTTTTTTTGTAAGGAAAAAAATATTTATGCGTCATTAATGGTTTTTTTTTCCTATCACAAATTTTACCATTTATTATTCTATCTTCTTTTTATTCTTTTACTCTTTTTTCCCTATATCATTACTAAATAATAATTTTGTAAAACCTTTCACGACTTCTCTCTCAATACAAAATTAATTATATTTGTTGATATCATGTGTGAAAATGTTAAAATAATTTAGTGTATGTTTGGATACACATTAAACATTGATTTCTCGCGTTCCAATATGATTTTGTTGTGATTTTTAAAGCCAAAATTCCTAGCTTCTATGTTTTCTTGCGTTTGGAATTACGTGGCCGTAGAAACAAACAAGCTATTATAACAAAATGTTGATGGAGGATGTGCTAAAATGACTTTTTTAGAGGTACTACAATGAGGTATACTTTTTTAATATCGGAGAGAATTCAACCCGAGACTTTAAGAGAAACACACTCTTAAGTCTCAAGTCAACCAACGTCATCAAACCAATGCAAGTGGGTTGATTTTTATAGTTATATGTTCTTGCTGACAAGTATCAAAAGAACATTGTTTAAGGAACTCATTCGTCAGTTGATAGAGACATTGCATAATATACGTAGAGGTCTAGTTTTAAACTTCAAACATTCTATTTTTTCATTTAAAAAGATGAATTTCTAACCTACAAAATACTTGATACATTAAATAACAAGAAAAAAAAGTGACTTAAAAAAAAACGTTTCCCTTTCCAATGTGTTTTTTTTTGCTTCTGGGAACGTGTTCTTTTCTACCCTTCTTGTCATGCCATTCAATTTAACAAATATCAACATTTTAGTTGTGTCATAATATACGAGTTAGGATCCTCTTCATAATATACATTCAGCTGTATTTGAGTAATCGTTGAACCATCCAACCACATTAGAGTATCGATATATGTTAGTATAATTTTTTTGGATGAATAACCATGCCCAATGTAAATTGGGATATTGTTGTTTCACGGTATGTATGTGCTATAACCACGGACATAGGTAAAGTCCAAACATATGAAAGTTAGAAACATTGTCTCCTATGTCACTCTCAAAATGACAGTGGTAGTTAATTGGTGTCAGAAGAATGAATAAGTAGGAAAGGAAGAATTCAATAGCTCCCGGACTTCACGTGATGCCCAACATCCACACGAGGAGGCATATCTGCTGTCCCGGCTGCAACCCCCACCACCCACGCCACACGCTTTCATTCTCCACCAATACTTTACAATTTTTCAATCTGCTCAACTAAACTACACCGTAAAAATATATATTGGTTTTATTTGGAGCGGATTGAAAAATTGTCCAATAGTTATACTAGCATTATATAGAATTACATCTTGATTTATCTGAGAGTAAAAAAAGCGAGAACTTGTGAAAATTACAATTTGTGGAATTATTTTACCTGCTATGATTTGTTACGAAGAATTTGATGCAAAATAAAATGTGAGAGATAAATAGTTGAACGCTTATTTAGTTATTTATGTAGATATAGTCATTTTTACTTAAATTTACTTACAATATATTATGTTTTTATTTACATAATATATATATTATATGAAAAAATCATTCTATGTTTCTAAAGAGGAGTAAAGTTACCTTGATTGGTTTGCAAGAAATAGAGTAGAAGAGTAAAACAAATAGAGGATTTGATCAATCAAGTTCTAGCTGCCACTATATTGGGTAATGAACGACCGATTATTATTCTAAAGAGTTATATGTTGCCACATGGTATTCGTATGTCATGTATCAATAAGTATTTTTCATTCCCTCATAAAAAAAAAGTATTTTTCATTAAATAAATAAATAATTATTATCAAACTTGAACAAGGTTCTTATAGTCAAAAACATCTTCTTTTAGTCACAATTAACTTTGTCAAACAAATAGCATGCGCAAAGAGTTGAAGATGCCCATGTGTTCAAATGGTCCAATCCACAAACAATTCAACCAAAAGGACCACTTCAACCATTTCTCAATCAAAACGTCAATTAAATTACTTCAAATGATCAAGAAAATCCAAACCAAAAATTAGTACACTACAACCAACAATATTCTTACTAACCCATAACAATAATGTATGAATATGCTTGTTTGTCCCGTTGGACCAGCAAGTTGAGTGGTCTAAAATTGTAACATTTGAAAGTTCAAATATTGACAAAATTGCATAGCCTATAACTAGGCTGTGGCAACCTCTAGGATGTTATAGGGTATGGGTTCAAATTCAAAGTATGTCTCCTTTCTCTCTCTATTGATTAATATGATTTCTGAAGTTAGGTAAACAGACACACAACCTTTGGGTTTGTTTGTCATTGTCAATCGATCATGGATGAAGATGTTCGACATGCATTCATGGTATTGCTTTCTTTGTGGGAACGTGATGTCCTTGCATTTCCATTTCAGCGTGGTTGGTTACTGATCATGTCTGCACACACAAGTTATCCCTACGTGAAACAACCACATCAGGAAAATAAAACTAGACTATATAGATATTAGAAGGGTCAGCATGACCTAACTCAGTCTAAACACACTGATATTTCATTATTTTGAGACTAAAATGGTCAAATCGGTCGCTAACTCATTTTAAGACCGATTTAGAGACCAATGTAACGATCAATGGTGTCGTCATTTCCGATAGATAGATAGATAGATAGATAAAATGAATAGGTGTTCTATCTATCTATCTATCTATCTATCGTTCATCTTTTTAAGACCATGCATTTGATTTTCAAGAAATAAAATTATTTAATTTTTTTGGGGCGGGCAAACTCTTAATATTGAGAGGATTAAAAATAAATTAGTTCAATTTGTATAAAGCAAACAAAAGAGGTTTTGGGGGCAGCTTCCACTCAATATGGTATATGCATCCGTCCTTGAGGACATGTATTATCAAAAACAGATTTGTGTATGTATTCTGCTGGAGACACTAAACATCACTTGAATAAATTGACTGGCTTTTAGTTTTGGGCGGCACTTATAAGGGACGGAGAATACACACTGCAACTGATGTGGGTCTGTAGGGGTGGATAGGTCATTGTTTTGTTAGGTACTCTCTCTGGTCTTATTTATAAAAGACATATCTGATCCGAATTTTATATCAAATACATTAACTTTTGTTGACTCAAATGTGTCTTATAAAAATGACCAAAAAGATTAGTTTTTTATTTTCTTAGAGTTGCTCAAAAGGCATCTCAAATTGCTCAACCAACCATGTCGTAACTCCGGAGATTTATTATCTTTTTTTGGTATAAAGCTTGATCAACATTTTTGTGTTAGAAAGATAGTACATTATCAGAATGAATTAAATCACTTAAAACGTACTGAGCAACATTGAACCTAGCTAGTTAGTTTGACAACTGTTTCATGAGTGGGTCTCAAACTACGAAACAAAATGGCAACAACCATATTTGGTCGAGGATTTTTTTTTTATTATATATATAGTTATCTTCCATGTTTTAATTTCCTAAACACAAATAATACACACATTTTAATTAGATTTTCATTCAATTAATCATGTAACATTCATTTAAATGACTAATGAGTAGTTGGTTTGTCACAATCACTTGGATAAGCATTGGAGTTGTGGTTCCCGGTACACACGTGAGGAAGGGACATAGATCATAGACAAGGCACATCTCATTCTTATTGCACGGTATGGGTTGAGGAGTGAAATGAACATCGGTTTGTAAAATATCCTGTCTGGTTAATTTGTGGTAAATGAGGTAGGGAACAATTTTAACATCACGGTTGGCTCACATTATGTTGCTGCTATCACTTAAATCCAATGATCCTATTGCAGAGTGGGAGAGAGATGAGATATAAGAGTTTGGAATAATAAACAATTTAGTTCGTTAAACAATTACTCTTTTTAATTTTCTTTAAACTATAAAAGTTTTTTTTTTAACATGATTCTCTCATACGCACTCCTATAAATTAAAGGAGTTAGGAAGTGATCCGAGTAGTTCTGGTAGGTAGCAAATGAGCGCCTATCTGGTATCAAATGAATTCAAGTAGTTGAGTAGCTAAAGGCGGTGCCTTAAAAGTGAGGAATGAAGTACAAATGAAAAAACATCCTAATGAAACATGATATCAATCTCAAAGAAAAAACGAGATATGGCAAAATTGGTAAACACTACGAACTTGATTGGTTTGAGCCTTGGTATGATAACTTGCCAAGTAAAAACTTTCAAATTCAGAGAAATTCTGTAATTAAAAATTGGCAAACATGAGACAAATTCTTCTTGACGAATAGAAGTTTAGAAAGTGAAAACCAAAAAAACTTACGTATATGAAATTTGTCAATTTAGTTTCAATTTATTACATTTGACTAAATGAATTTATATACTTTAGAGACTACTTACCATATTTACATAGTTTAGAAACTAAATTTGATAGACGGTTATAATTAAGAGAATAAATTGATAATTTATTTGAGTTTGGCACGAAAATCAAAGCATAGTTTTTGGTCACACACATAAAAATCTTTTTTCTCAAAATACTAAATCATTTTATTATTAATTTTCTTTTTATTATTAAAAAAAATTGATTTGTACCCAAACACTATTCATCTATGTTCGTGAATTGAGTAGTCTTTACCTCACACTACTTTGTGGGACCTGTTTTTAAAGATAGTGTCTCAACTGAAGAATAATAGTCACATAGGTTACGAATATGGCAGTGGACTAAAAAAATAGAGATAATTAAAAAAAGCATTTCATACACTAGATCAAATCAAGAAATGCACAATGGAGTTAATATTTGTGCATCACTAAAGAAATTTATGACTTTGTACCCAGAAAAAAAAAATCCATTAACTGATAATATATCTACAACACTTCATCATCTTGTTGGTTGTAAAACGAACCATCATCAACAGGCAACGATGGTGGAGTACCGGGTGGGATACGGGCTGCACCTTCCTCACCAGCACATATGGATAGAGCCTCTGCATCCCTTAACGTTGCATCAAGGTCGATGTGACCACTTAGCTCATTTATAAACTTCAAAAGGCTGTCAAAGTCCATTTCCTCCCCAATTATTTTACTACGGCATCGTTTCAAGACTGCAACACATACATAGAGGTGCAGATGTTCTGAGGGATAATGTGTCCATAATACTTCCCACAAGCGCATTGTTTTCTCGTATTCGAATTCCCTGAAATGAAAATCAATATTATATTATTAGTTGACTAAATGATAATTGTAGATCTATGTTTCAGATAATTCAAGGCAAGGCTAAACCTATTGACTTGCAATTTGCAAATCAGAAACAATATTAATTTCACTAACATCAGTCTCATATCTTTGGCATTTCGGGGGAGGGAGGAGTATTTAAAAAAATTCAAAATTGATGATGGCATGACATTTTTTATCAGACAGAGAGCGCTTGTTCTATGCAAATGTAAAGCCTGAAATGATATTCTAGCACAGAATCGTTCAGATATACTGGGAGAAGTGAAGTATTAATAGGCGGAAAATAATAGGCAGCAAAACCATCTCTAGCAAGCAGAGGAGAAATATATCAAAAGTGAGGACTGTTTTCCTCAAAGGTACAGAGATACATCAAGTCCCAGTTTTCTCAAAGCATATCAAATGGAGATTGGTCAACATTATTTTATTAAAAAATCTATGTTCAAAAGGTACCAAATCTAAAATAACTTAATTAGACAACAAAGAAACTCCATACTTTTCACATTATATACACCCACAATTATTGAATTATGACCAAAATTGAAGATTAAAGGAATCTAACCTTTTAAATTGAATCAAAATCCAGCGGAAACAAAAGAAATAATTGAGGCAGTCGCGCTGCTTAAAATAGTTATGCAATGGACTATCCAATAGCTCCACCAACTGCAACAAATAAATATAAGTTAGGAATGGAAAAGGATATTAAAAGCAGTATATCTCAATGTGGAGACCAGAGACCCAGAAATATAGCATATATGGGGGAATGGTGACAAATAGACAAGCCATGACACAAACAATCGAAGTATCAATGTCAGCTTCTGCTACAGATTGCTCAATTTAAAATTTGAGTTCCAATAATAATTTACATTGTTTAAGAGTTCCAATAACAATTTACTAACAGCCTATTTGCCTTATATTTTCATGAAAAGAAACAAAAAATGTTGTGTGTGGTGAGACTGATACATTGAAAGGTTACAAATTAAAATAATTCATGCATCTCAAAGGTGCAGAACATAATTTATTCTTGTCGCTACATACAGAAAATTTTCATTTGTAATTCTGCACAGCAATTAATGGAAAAAAACATGAAAAGAAAGCACAGTTGGATGGAAGTAAATTTGTGCCAAACATAATTAATTTAAAATATAGTATATCTGGTAGATTCTACAGTAATCAATTTCTTTATGGATTTGAATCGTCTCATATTTGAATCCAACATGAGAGGGTTATGTTCATCATCTCACCCTTAAAACTCATTGAGCCCCACTAACTATTTTTCAAGTTGTAGAACTCAACGAGTCTTAATGGTGAGATGATGAATATATTCCCCTCACGTTGGATTCAAACATGAGAGGATCCAAATCCTTTCTTTATATTCCAGTATCGGACGTTTGGGACTATAAGGAGAAAATTAAAGTGATTTAGCAGTTACATCAGCATAGCCAGTGGGAAAAAGCAGCACCTCTCTGTAAGGACCAAAACTATTGAAAAACACAACATTAACTTCAATATACAATCACTCGACATATATACCCAAATTATTTGAATACATTATAGATGATGTATGCAAAATGACGTTGAGTATATGCATATTAAAATAATATAATGTTAAGAAAAGGCCACTGAAGAAAAGTGTAAAGCTGGCCAAATATAGAACAACGTAGTCGTTAAAAATTAACAATTGGACGTGTGTATGCAGCTTGTCAGGGAGAAATAGAACAAGAGATAAACCTTGGATAATGCAAAAAGTTGAGAGTGCATGCCATTTTGGTCACGATTAAAATTGGGTCCAAGACGTTCCATCAGAGAGACAAAACACCAAAATGCCTCTGATTCATCCTCCATCACAAATAATATTGGAGACAGAAGATCACTCATTCCCTGCAAAAGAGCAAACATATAAGGTTTCCTAACCATCTGTTTAAACGGTCCTCAACTATAACTGTTTTGTTGCATTGGCAGAAGGGGAAAAAATGGCGCATGTAAAAACCAAGTGCATTATTTTTCATGAGTTCATGATATATTTGGTTCATGAAGATAATAGCCACCGAGACACTCACCAATGACTGCAGTAAATACACAATTTATTTGTTTAATCATGCAGGGAAATAGCTGCACCGCACATGCATATAAAATAGGGCTAATAACTTCAACAAAGCCTTAAAACAAAATTTTGGTGTTGAAGACATATGATACTGTTAGATACCGATTCAGAAAGACAGTGGAAACACCTTTATTCCAGACTCTTCTGATGCAGTTACAATATCAATGTGATACAGAAAGAGACCGCATAGGATACAAATGTAAAATCACTCTCTACCAACTAAACACCTTATTTGAGAACTGCACTTTCCTTCCAATTTCCCCTCTAAACCAAAAGACTTCCTCATTATTCTTTGCTTCTTAATATTCAGACCAGAAAGGGAAGCTTCAAAACAATGGTTGAAGTGGTTGCAATGTGTTTAGGAGGTCACAAGTTGAGTCATGGAATAACTCTATTGCAAATAAAAATAAAACTTCCTACAATAGACCTGTGATATGTCCAACCTTTTCCTAGACTTCGTACGTGGGAGAGCATTAAGCCACTGAGTTTCCCTTTTTTAAATTTAACATCACATCATCTCTCCCTCTTTAACTAACTATATAATTAAGAATTACAAAATGCTACTTGGAAATGGGTTACTAATAGATATTAACATCTAGATTAAGCAAAAACCTAGTAGGAAAGCTTTAATTGTAGTAGTAAGATTAAGCCCAGAACCATTAGTACCTGACAATAACCAAGATCGAAGTTGTAGAATGAATATGTCAACAGGATATCCCGCAGAACATTGACATTTGGATTGTCATCCCCCTCATAGAAAGTGAGCGATCTATCAGTTCGCACCTTAAAAAATACAGGAAAAACAGTTAAAACTGCATAAACATCATTTTTCTGTTCATTTTTAGTCACTAATTTAGTAGTGTCCAGCTTACCACATCTTTCTCAATAAGCCCTTTTCTTTCCCTGAATTTTGTGAATCGTTTAGCCTGAGCCGAGGAGATACTCTACATGAAGTACATGAACAAATTTATACTTTGACAAAGGCTTAGTTGAGAGCTTATAGAATTACAGCAGAAAAACAAAGTCGAAAGAGATGGCAATGTCCGTCATCATAATTCAGAATTCATAATTACATAAAAGAGAAGTATGTGGTAGGAGGGCAGAAAATCATTTTCAAGTTTATAGTAGGAAGGCAAAAAGAGAAGTCTATCTTATTCAGGAGTAAATGAAAACCTGCCACTGGTTCTTTATGGTCTCGTACTCTGACTTCTTTATCGACTTCAGGAATTCTCTCTCAGCATATGTTGAGTCATACGGATAGTATCCCAAAAGCAAACCCCAGACCTACCATTTATATTTATATATTCCATAAAAGATATATCAGAGGATAATCATTTTTCTATTCATAATCAAGATACTCAGCCTATAAGTTGTGACGGATGCAATATACAAACCTCATTCCGTAATTCGTGGTCAAGTCCGCCGTAAAATATTCTCTTCCTCAAAGCTTCTGAATCTATGACTCTCCCTTCAGAATCAACGAATGTAATCCACTGCATAAGATTAAGCCCAATAAAGAATTAGCATACAAAATCTGAAATTTTTCAGGATATAAAATGACATCCCTCAACCATTCTCACAATTCTCCCTCAAAATCTGAAAATTAACACAAGTTGTCCTATCACCACCAGCATGATCGCTTATAGCGCAGTATATATAGATAATATAATCATATATTTGATAACACACAATATCAAAATGGATAGGATACACAATAACGCTTCTTACAAAAATATCATTTACTCATAATTTACTATATTTACATAAAATCTGTTATGTCCCTGCAAAAATACTCTACAACTATGCATAGCCAACATAAAAAATCTATTTTCAGAAAAATTCAAATAAAAATCTATATCAAATAGCCAATGAGAGATTTAAAAATTAATTTTATTTTCACTTTTTATATTTTTTTTACAATTTTGAGATAAAAATGCATGTTTTTTTACAATTTAATTGAAATTCCAAGAGAACTATTAAACCATACAAAACCATAATACTGACCATTCAACTTTTGGTTCAGTCAACCCCAGGAAAAACCCTTGTTATTTCATTTACAAAAGCAACGAGGAAAATTTATATTCTAATATCAATGATCATTATGACAAGTGAGCATTCCCAAGAGAAATTGTAGCATGTAATCTAATGCTAGCAGTCTATAAGAAACAAAAATATGAAACATACAGCTCATACCTCTTTAGAACCTAAAGGAGATTGCCGCGGTTTTCCCCACACTAGCGACAAATTGTCAAACTGCCAGAAGAGAAATAAAATAAAATAAAAAGACATTATTAATTATACAAAGGTGAACAGGGGTAAACCCACTACAAAATTTGCAGATATGAGCAATATCCAAACCAAGCATAACCATACACGCCAAATATGCCATTACCACCATGACAATTAGATTATTCAAGTTTGCTATATTAATGCGGATCAACAGATGCCACCAGGGAACATGTGGACAACACAATTGAAATTAGACAAATTTCAATACAATTTATGTCATCTTGAACAAAATCTAGCACCATAGTCACCAAAATGAAAATCATGCACATGCTGCTAACTGGCTAAATGAGATGCTATAGATGGTAATACTCCGGATTTTCCAAAGCTACATGACAGTCATTGTAATTGAGCTTTGTTAACTGATTTTATTATTTTACTTTTACTGTGAATGATGAGTTTGAGTAAATAATTAATATGGTGAACTGGTCTAAAGTAGTAAAAGGGCAGCCCGGTGCACCAAAGCTCCCGCATACGCAGGGTCCGGGAAGGAGTCCCACCATTTTTGGTCTAAAGTAGTAAAAACAATAATATTTTTTCTTCTTTTTTCTAATCTTAACCACAATACCTTAGACCAAAAAAATGACCTTACTATATTGCACCATATTTCAACCATGTTTAGGCTATCTAAGTAATTACTTGCTAATCGCTGCCAAAATTTTGGTCTAATAAATGGATGATGGTAAAGAGATTAGTGTATGAAACACAGCCAGCAAATTAAGATATCCCAACATATTATTCATAGGATTAAAAAATGCGTTATTGAACATAATCACAAACTTTGCACTGAAAAGTAAAAATTAAAGGAAAATAAACAATAATTATTTTAATGATGTGTACTACTATTTTACAAAACCGCATAATAGGGGACCCTTCAGCATAACATATTGATTATACAATGCCACTCAACTGTTAATTGGAAGTTAATAATATGCAGGGTAGAAGTTGCAAACAATGTAAGCACCAAATGTCTAGTCAAAATAATTTTGCAATTAACAACATAGTTTTCTAGTTGAAGCCTGAAAGCTTGCTAACGTTCACAACATTAACCGGAGAAAAAGGAGTTACCTCCTGAGAATTTGAGAAAGCAGACTTTTCATCAGAAACTTTTCCTGCAACAGTGGAAGACTTCGGAGGATCAAGGTTAGTCTGGGAAGACTTTGGAGGATCAAGGTTAGTCTCTATACGGGTTCTCCTCTCATTGGCCCTGAATCCATTAGTCTGATTTTCTCGGAAGAGTTGTGAAGTTGTTTCACGGGCAAACTTAGTAACAAGAGAAAACTTCTCCAAAACCTGAATAGAGAGGTCCCGAGTAGGATCGTTAACTTTATGTCTTGGTCTCCTATGGAACTGGGGAGCACTTACACTTCCATTATTGACACCACTGTCATTCCTCTCTTGGTTCTCATTCAAAGTGGACTCATCAGCTGACATATCTGAAGGTCCACGTGCAAGAGGAACAGCCCTGGGCAGTTCCAAGGAAGACAAAGTTTTCTGGAAGTCAACCAAGCATTAGAAAGTTTAGCAGGGCAAAATAATAACAATATTAAATTATAAATTCCGCATGTAAGCGTTTTCATTCTTCTAATCATCTTTCTTGCTAGGGACAAGCTATTTAACATTCGGAATTATCATCTGCTAGAAGGACAAGTTGTTTAACATTTAGACCATCACAATAGAATAGACTATAGAGAAACTTACTTATGATTTTGCATGGAGGTAAAATTCTTTCCTATTTTTTGGAAATATTTTCAACGATATACTTTTGCTAAAAGTAAAAAGATTAACTGGATCAGCGATCTGATAAGTATCCAAGCACTTGGGGAACCCTCCCTTAAAAGCTAGTTATCAAGGGAGAAGAACCAAGCCTCTTCAATACTCACCGTCGCCGAGCATCCCACACTACTCGTTGTGGGACTTGGCACCCCATAATACCCAAGTCCCTATCATGATCCAGTTTCAAAAACTAAACAAACTTCACTTGAATATTGAACAGCACACACCTGCAGTGTACTCTGAAAATCATTTACTAGGAATACGTTTGCATCTTCAGCAGATCTGAAATACAGCAGAAGAAGAAAAAAAACGTGATATTAAACATTTGGCACACAAGTAGTAAAAGCTACTCAAGAGTCATGATGGCTTATAAAGCATAAGACAGAATAGAAAGACAAAATGCACAAAAAATACAGTTGGGAGAAATTTAACAACACGCAGGCCTTCTCATAGAACATAAAACATATATCATGCCAATCATAGTAATTGAGATTAAATGAAAATGCCTGTCCTTGTAAAGGAACTTGCCATACAATAACCTCACGGTATAGACAATAGAAATGACAACTAACTGTTAAATTACTTTTTTCTTGATAAAATTCTATTTTGTTATATCTTGAAACCATGAAAAATACCATAGAAGCCATATATGAATGAATTTTCAAAACATATTCAGCATATCTTCCAAAGTAATCATAATCAAAGACAAACATCTCTGCAAACAATCAGCTTATAAAAATATTATTCAGGCTAGACGTTATGATGTGATGGCAACATAAAATATTATCATATCCTTATTCTAGTGTTATCTTTCTCTTCTGAATCCTGATATAATACAACTATACGAGTGAGAAATGGGGATCAAATAGCCCTTTCTGAACTGTAACTGCCCCACATGCTTTCTCAATTCCCAGGTAAATATCACAACTTTATAATATGTCATCGAAGTATCGGTGATTGCATTGAAAGAAATTAAACACATAGGCGTTGAAATTGGAATCTAACCTCACAAGAAGAACATGTTGCTTTATTGTAGCAAGGAATTCTTTGACTCCTCCACTATAGAAATATAGCGGAGGATAGGCAAGTCCTGCAAAAAGATTTTATTCACATGATATTGAATTGTAGAAAACAGAATATAAGGTATAGAGTATAGACTGAGTCAAATATCTAAATTGCTATCAAAATAAATAGTGTCACCAAACATACACACACATCTTATTTACCAAATCAATATTACCTAGATTACATAAAAACACTACATCACGAATGAGCTATAAGAAACTTTGAAGAGAAAGCACATATCCAGTTCAACAATTAAATGCAGCAGCAGCAGCAAGAAAGAAATCCACATTTTTTTTATCAATATAACTGGATCACACCGATCAAGAGTAGAAACAAGTGCTAGGTATTTCAGAAATCCGGCAACTGGAAGTTATTGGTTGATATACAAGAAGCACCAATGCAAAAGAAAAGGCAAAAACATTGCAGAGTGGTTTTGGTAGGCAATGAAGTATGACAACTTCTCAAAAACATTTTAAAATGTATTGACCTAATTGAACTTAACATAAATCACTAAAAAAAATATAATTATTTTTATATTTGAAATATATTAACTTAAGTGTAATTTTCCAATATTCATTATAACATTAACTCTTAAGCACGTTAAGATATACTTTTACTGTGTATATAACAAGTATTTGCAGTTCCCTCGTCCTATACTTTTTTAAACATTACTCTATCCTTGCATCCATGCATCACATAAATTACACGCACAGTATTTGCAGTACCCTCGTCCTATACTTTTTTAAACATTACTCTATCCTTGCATCACATAAATTACACGCACATATTAGCGTCATGCATAAATCTATCTATTACCTACTTAAAGAAACCTTTTTCACAGTGTTGTCCATCGTGGATCGCAGTAAATAGCGGTTTGTTCAAACTCCACTACATGACAGTGCTATAGCGCCGCTATTTCAAAATATTTTGTACTAAAAAGCATGTCGCGGAACAATAGAGGTTTGTTCAAATTCCACAGTGTGATAGCGCTATAGCCGTTATATAACAACACTTTTCCATTTATAAAATTTCCCTGTGCTATATATATATATATATATATATATAGAGAGAGAGAGAGAGAGAGAGAGAGAGAGAGCCAATACATACTTGGTTTGCAAAACCTAGTTTCCAGCATTCTATATACTATGCTTGAACAATCTATCTACTTATTCAGTGTGTGCTAAGAGAATTTGATGCAGTGTTTTTGCCAACTTGCTTATTAAGGGAGCTTTTGAAAGAGCTTATCAACAGTACAATGGACTTTTCTCATGACATGAGAAGTTATATTAGTACTCATAAACTGTTTACTCGCTAAAAAAAACTTATAAATAAGCACTTCATTAAATTTCACAAAATTGCTTATTGAGTAACCAGTTGATTAAATTATTTACTCAAATGCACCCTAAATCCATGGGAATTAGGTCCTAATGCATATATTACTTTTTTGTTTATGGTGTTAACCTTTGGTTTCTACCATACAGAGAGAACATGATAATCCACCCAAGGTAATATTTCACTTTTATACTTATCTAACCACATACAAATCCCTAACCCTGATTTAGTATAACAACATATGCATAAAACACATTAATAACAGAAGTTAAATGGTTGATAAATATCAGGGAAGATAACAAAACCATGATAAATTGAAAAATAAAGCACAATAAATATAAAATGCAATTGATTCAATTCAACAACAGAAAATTCACCTGATGATAGAACAACAATGATATATTGCCATCCCAGAGCAGGAGTATGCCTCCTGATAGACCTGACGTCAGTAAACGGAACCGCCCTAATGGTGTAAAGGTTTCTGTCTAAACAACAAATTAAAAATAAACTTGCACTTAGCCTGAATTTCACAAAGCAGTAAAATCATCAAATACATTCAAAATGCAAACTACCTTTATCAGACAAACCATTATCTGCATTATGCCCTTTGTAAGGTATCCAAGTCTGGAAACGAAAATAATACATTTACATAAACAACAAAAAAAATCAAAACAAACAGAAAATTAACAGAAGAATTAATCGATTATCACCATAAACAAGGAAGTCCCTTGCTTAATTAACTTCAATCTTCCACTAATAGCAAACTGAGTTGGATGAATTGCAACATTATCCTTGGAATATACAATTTCAGCACCTTCCAGTTCATTAGACGATGAGCTTTGTTGGAAGCTGTCGCTGCGCTGCATCACGCTAGTCGAACCCTAATCAAAAACAATTCAAATTCAAATTCAAAAAATCAATAATACAAAAAAAGTATTGCAAGAATCGAGAATTGAATCGCGATTGCAAAACCCTAATTGAAATGAAATTGGATTTTGAAGTGAAAGGGGTTTATTCATATCTTACTTGTTGCTGTGACGCAGCAGCGTAATCGCTGTCGTCGGAGAGATCGTGAAGTTCAGATTCTAGCATCAGCGATTTTGTATGTAAGCGATTATTTACAAAATCGATTATTGTTTGTTTATGATAGAGAGATGTATCTTCGAGGCGAAGGAAAAGAAAATCTGTGATGTGAGAACGAAAGAAAGAACGCGCGTTTGGTTTGGTTTGGTTTGCGTTTGCGTATGATTTGTGTATTTTGTTTTCTATAATAACGCGGGTACTGTGTTTGTTTCGTCGAATTTAAACCGTTCGATGGCTTCGTCGGCCAGAATAAACGGCTGAGATCGACTGTTTATTATTTTACTAATTTAGTTCTTTTTCGTCTTCATCAATCATCCATCCAAAATGATTAATTATAAACTTTTTTTAATTATTTCACATTCACAAATTTAGACGTCTTTAAATAAATAAAAATTGTAAATTTGGATATATATTTTTCAATTTTAATAGTGTAGTTGATAAAGTTGTTGTATGATGTGAGAATGGTTGGAATTGGATAGAGTTGCTGTCGTCAAAAACTCTAAATTAATTGTGGATGGACGCTGCGTACGTATGAGAATTTATGTGCTAAACGTTGTAAATTGTAATGTTGCTTCTAAGTGTAGTTTGTGTGGCAAGGCAATGGAGACTGGTCAACCTCTTTTATGGGTTTGTGATTTGTGAATTTGCGAAAGATCTTTGGAATTGGCATGTTTTTCTACTTCTTTAAATAAAAGTTTAGAGTATTGAAAATGATATAGGTGATAGTCTTGAATTAACATAATTGAGATGTCTTGATTATCATGTGATGTGATGCTATTGCACTATAATGTTTTATTTTTTTTCCATAAGAAAAGTAGAAACGCTATTTACATGTTGTCATAGTATGGTGATGCATGACTTAAACTATTGACTTTCGTACTCAAAACATTTATTATATCACTTCAATGAACTTCTAAAGAAGGTTCCGGATAATAAAACAACACAAACTCATTTGCTGCATTTAAGAAAGATCATATGAAGAGATGTTGAGATAAAACTTCTATTAGTGTAAGACACACCGCACCAAATTATGAGTTTTTTTTTGTCAAGTAGCATTGTGGCTAAAGAAATACAAACTCCAACCTCTACATATAATATGCATTATCCCTTACCAAGATAGTACCATGAGCTTGCTTTTATTAAATGTAATTAGCTTATTTTTTTCTTTTTTACTTGATAAAATTATTTTAGCGTGGTCATTTGCCACATGGATGCTACATCATTGAAAAGTCAATGTGGCAAGACCTGTACGAATTTTTGTCATCCTCGTCATCATCTTTTTAATATCTGGGAACATTTTTCTAAATGACAATATATGAGAACTGAAACACCAATTAAAACTTAATATGAACAGAACTTGAATGGCCTAAATTTGAGAAGAAAATTTCTATGGTACTCTGAAAATTTTAGTGTATCCGTATATTCAATCTTTATATTAATAGATAAATAAATTATTGTTATATCGTTTATAATTATAATATCTAAATTTGGACGAAATACAATTTATTTTTTATGAATTTTTATTACTTATAATTGTGAATATTGGTTATTTTTTTGCAATAAAATATGAAAATTATGAGTTTTTTCTTATGAAATGATATTTTTTAAAATATAAAAATTCACAAATAATTCTTTATTTTATAAAAAGTATCGATAATTTATTGATTGAGAAAACAAGTATATCGATACACTTCAATTTACGAGTGTACCAAGTGTACATTAAAGCTACAATTTTACAAGGACCATTGGACTAAAAATTTATTTATTGCTTCATATTTTTCAAGTAGTTTGAAGCAGTTGACAAACTCGTGTTCACTATTAATTTAGTAAGTTTTCATATGTGATACCAAAGAGCGACAAGGGCACATGCATACATACATTTAGTATCATATATTTGGCAATATTTTCAAGTACTCAATTAACTAGAATACTGATTGTGGAGGTGTTCTGAGGAACAATGATGGTTCTTTCAGTATTGCCCTAGCTTGTAATTTGATAATTTCTCTTCAATTCTTGAAGCAGGGTTTTTTTATGATTGATCCCACGGACTCAAGCTGGTTTAATTTCACATGAACATTTTGGTTTATAGAAGATGTTATATGATACCCACAAGTCATAATCCTTAAACAGTAATATACATATGGTGATATGGAGTTTGGTTCTTAATTTTATGTGAGATGTGAACAGAGTCCATGCACAGTTTATTTATGCATGAAGACAAAAATATAAAGAGAGACATAGAAGATGAAGCAAACGGAGTTTGTGTCTTTATTGTCTTCGGAAACAGACAACCTCAATTGACTTGACTGCCATGCATAACTGAAACATATACCCCGTCACATTCCAAACAGTAATTTCTTTATTACTTTTTCACTTTTTTGTTTCTCGATTCTTTCTCATGAATATTCTCTTCCCTTATTTCATGGGAACCTCCAAGATATTTTGCTATTTCTTTCTTTCTACCATAATATAATAAGATCTATTATAAGTTACACTTTTCCTCGTACGTACACATGCTTTGTTCATAATTTATTCAATTAAAAGTGGATCATGGTTTTTAAATTCTAAAAATTAGTTTGAAGATAAATGCAAGTTAATTGGTATTTTGATTTCAGGTGGCTAGGGTGGAAGTTGGCTATGCCGTTTAATCTGTTTGGGTTATTATTTTCAATTTTTGCTACTTTTCTCTGCTAAGAATCTCTATGTTGAGAAGTGGCGGATATCAGTTGTCCTCTTCCAATAATTTCTTTTTTGGTAAAACATTAGGATCCTTGTGTTCTTTTTACAAGTAGATAGTCGAAACCTATAAAACACAAACACGGCACAAATACGTCAACACCGATCGATTATTTAGAAAATGACATAATTCGATGTAATCATAAGTGTCAGTGTCATATTGATGTCGGTGTACCATAACACACATTCGATTAGAAGTATCGGTGCAACGGTGAAAACTTCCATACGATTGCTCTCTTGGTGGCCTATGGATATCGTTAAGCCTATGCGGTCATATTTTCATAGGTTTTGATGGGTGGTGACCCTCTTTTCTCGCTCATGAGTTTTTTTTTTACTTATTATATTTTCTTTTTAGTGGGATTGTAGTCGTTTTTCTAGATACTTTTTAGCGATTTAAAAAAAGTAACTATAATAATAAGTTACAGAAGTAATCAAGTTTGAATACAACATTATAAAAAAAAAAGACAATAGGAAATATTCAAAAAAAAGTATACTAAAAGAAAGAAATTAAAAAAACATAGTCATTGAATATTCTCTTGAACAGGAATACTTAGGAAAGCATGTCAACTTTCTTGATTGGAAGAGGGCCAACAAGACCCCACAAAACTTTTAATTTATATGCCTTAGTTAAATTAAGAAAAATGGGTGTCCTTGTCCATTGTCCACCTTCAGGACCCTTTTGATTAATTTGATCAGACATACTTTAAAGACCACATCATATTCTCTGACCCCTCTGACCATTGAGAATTTATGTTTTTCCCCTGCACTTTTGCTATACTAATTCAACCATGCACGAGCCTAACCAGAATACGAATATATGAGTTTTAATCAAGCGTGGTAAGAATGAAAGCCCTTAACCTAAGACTAAAGAGTTCGTGTAGCTTTTGACCAATATAAATATGATACTTTTAAGTAAAAAATGTTACATAGCAAAATTATAAGCAAATGATTCCTCCTCCGATCATATTTATAAGCAAAAAACTACTTTAGATTCATTGAATATTTAATGTATTTGGTTTATAATATATATCAAATACATTAAATATTTATTGAACCTAAAAATTAGTGTTTTGCATATAAATGTGATCGGAGGAAGTATATCGCGATTTTATCAACTAACCTCATAATAATTCAATAATCAAGTCATAAGTGAAGCGACAAAAGAAAAATGTTTGTTTTTGTCAAAGTAAGTTGGTCTAATTGGTAAAAATTCAACTCAAATTTTACAATGTTCTAAGTTCAAATTCTGATGCTAATGTGACTATTTCGTTGTATAGATAATATATGCAAGTAATTTTTCAATGTTCTCTAAGTCTGTGTAACCCTAACTTTGGTGAATTTCCTTAACTCACCTAAACAATTTTCAATAGAAACATTGAAAAAGAATAGCGTTAGGCTATACAAAGTGAACCGAAAAAGTGGTTGATTACGCTACGATAATAATTCATTAGAATGTATCACGACTCAAGATGAGATTTATGTTCAAAATATACACACACTAATCTCCCATGCATGCATCATAAGTACTACTAGATACTGATAAACATGCTTTTGACCATTCCTGATCCAAAGTGTAAAAGAGAAGAAGTGGTGGAATGGGAAAGTCCTAGGATCTGGTGATGAAAGAAATGTGAAATGAGAATGGTTTAAGGCGTGGGGGAATATGTTTGGGTAGTGGCATGCGAACTTATCGCCACAAATCATGAAAGAGAGATACAAAAAGGGTCTTTTCCACTTCCCAAAAACCTTCAAAGAAGAAGAATATTACTCCTAGAAAGCAAAGAAAGAATGAAAACTAGTGGAGTAGTAGTAATTAGCAAAACCCAAGGAGAGTGTCTCCCATTGCACATTCAAGGCAGGGCCCTCTTTGGCGCCGGTGTCCCCGCGGGCTTTTGATTGTTAGTTATTTTGCCTATTTTTTGTGTCTTTGTTATGTGTGTTGTGTCTTTCTTTGAGTGAAAGAAAATAATAGATAACCAACTCTATACGTTTAGAAACTTCTTCCAACACTAAATATATCCTTCACTGACATTCTGCACCATGTTCCCAATCTCTATATCTCCAACATGTACACACTTTGACCAAATCACTTTTATTTTCTTCATATTAGTAACTCTTACTTCATTAACACATGCATATATGTAACTACTTTTATTATACCAAAAGGTTCAAAGGAATGTGCCATGCAAAAACAACTTAGTCTAATTTATTCATCAACATATGTAAATACACATAGAAAATAAAAAATGTGAGATTAGTCACACAATTAAACAAAGATAAGTTCATTAGTAATTTAAATATATGTTAGTGGTTAATTGGATTGCTTTTGTATGTCACCTTTCCCACCTTCAAAAGAGAGAGATAAGGGGGCCAAGTGTCTGAATATTTACAAACCCTCCAATAGGAATTTTGAGGAAACCATGATTTTGTTCTTAAAGCCAAGGCATGCACACATATAAGCCAACTAACGTATTCTCTCTTAATTACCAAAAGCATAATCAAATGGAGTACATAAGCATGATCTAAAAAGGGTCCTAGTTAAAAACAATAATTAATGCTAGCTAGAAAGAAAAGGTAGTAGTACACAATTAAAGGAGTTTGTTTGGGATATGTTTCATATTTGTGGGTGTGTGTGTGTGTGTGAAGAATATTTCAGGTGCATGCGCAAAGACACAAGGGGTTGATTTTTATTGAGTACAAATTAAGCATGACAAACCCTAAAGTAAGTGTTTGCTCCCCTTTGACATCATTCCACTCACACCTTCTTCATCTTAATTCTCATCCCGAGGCAAAACCTACTACTATATACATGCATTCTATGCTTCTCCACAATTCCTATCCTCAATCACCATCTTCTTCTAACCTTCACTTACTTTGTATCATTTTATTTTGTCACACATATGTCATATTCATATATATCATCACCAATTAACCATATATTCCTCCTTATTTTTCAAGCCATTATTAATATATCTTACATTATATTTATGTGGTCTATTAATTAGGACCCTTTTTGGTTTTGAACCTAGCTAGCTTCTAGTTTATTAGTTGCACTCATGTTTTTGAAAATAAAGTTGAGAATTGTGTTAGTGTGATTGCAACTACAATAATGTTATAACGACAAAATTTACAAAGGCAAAACAACTCATGTTTCTGTCTTTTTGTCTATTTCCCAGAATTTGATATCCCCGTGAATTAGTATGTGGAGAATCCACTTAATTTTGCTAGGAATATAAACCTATTTATTTATCGGTTTTTTGCTTTTTCCACTTTACTAATTTCCATTTAGGCATGCTGCTACCACATATATAGTTCCCACCTGATAAATGAATTATAATTGATAGTGACTCCCATCAATTAATTATAGAGAATTTTAATTAAATTGAATTAATGTGTGGTTAGCTAGCATATATATAGTGATGTTCCTAATTATCACCAACTTATAGCTTAGTTAGATCGATCATTTCACCCTCTTCTTCAGCTCCACCATGGTGTTAATAATTGTGATTAGGTACATAATGGGACCATACAATGGAATATAATTGTTTAATGTTGAAATGCCTTTTTCTTCCCTTTTTGGTAGATAGTCAATTAGAGAGCTAGCTAGCAATGAAAACCACTTGAAATTTTCTAAGTAGTTGAACAATATGATTCCATCTTGATCAACTCATATATATATTATCCATATGGTTGAACAAGTGAATATTATCGATATTTATATCATATATCAACTTTTGTTCTTTGCTTGCTTGCAAATTTGCAGTTTAGCTTTTTTGATCTTATGTAAGAGAATATTATTGATGATGGTGTTTGGGAAGCCGAAAAAAGCGATGTTGGTGAGGTTCAATCCGAAGACGGATTTACATGTATAGAAGATGTAAAATACGATCTCAGATTGAGCCGCGCCAATATCACTTTTATTATTGATCCTCTTTCCAACTCATCAGATTCTCTTATGAGCATATTCTCAATATGTTGATAGGTCTTATCATGACTAACATTATTTCTTTCTTGGTCCGATCTTGAGTTCCAACTAGTTTCTGCTACAAGCAAACCAATGGAAGCAAAAGTGCAATAGGAATTGCAATAAATGACTATATTTATGTCACTTTCTTTCAAATGGTACATGTACAGGTTAGTATATTATATATACTTATGTTTATCTAATCTTTTCTCTGGTTTTTCTTGTTTGATTTTGGATATGAATTGCCGAACCAATATTATTACATATGTGTATTCGGCCTTGTGATTTCTTCTAGGTTACACTAACTTCAGGGTATGGGACAAAAGTTGAATGAGATAAGTGATATATAAGTTTTTTTTTAAGCAAAATTTATTTTTTTGAATAAAATTTATTTTTTTAAGCAAAATTTATTGATGACGAGCAAAGTAGCACAAGATGCAAAGCCGCTCCAAAATTTATTGAATGAGATAAGTGATGATATATAATATCAGTTGTGTTGCTAGGCATGCATATACCATATATGTATCATTTTACCTTCTTTTCTAAGTTTTAATAAGTGCAATGTTGGCTGACATTTGTTAGTATAATTAGTATTATGTTGGCTGAAATTTAGTTTTTTTTTTTCTTTTTTTTTTCTCAATTTATTCGTTAATTAACTACTACTCCAACCATCAATTTAACCTAATACCTTTCAATTTTATTATGAAGTTTCTTTTCTTCTTCCAGTATTAGGAGTTAGGTCACCTCTAAGAATATCTTCTCAGTCTCAGACATATATATATTATTTAGTTTGGTCTATAATATCGAAAAGTATGGTAGTTGGAATATAGGGAAAGGTTGACAAATACATTTTTATTTCTTCATGAATCTCATCTTCGATGAGAATTTTATATATGTATATGTAATGAGATTTTAATTTCTTCATTAACTTTTTAATTACCTAGTCTCAGACATTTGTGTCACATTGTGAAGGAAGTAGTGTACTCAATACATGAATATTCTTCCACCTATATAAAGTTACTGTTAAAGAAAGGAACCCTATATTGCTGTTTATTGTTTGATCAACTTTAAAGTGTTTAACTCAAATGAGCAAAATATCTGTTTTAGCTCATTCAGAAAATACTATTTGAGAAAGTAAAGAATTTGTTGTTTTTGTGGGATACAAATCATCATAGAAATAATGTGTCACGTGTGCACTGCAAAGCTCCTCTTAGAGATACCAAACTTAACTTTAACCTAATCAGTAAATGTTTGATCCTACGAGGGGTAGAAAAAAAGTTTAAAGTTTGACTCTGATGGGTATATTTGCGATAGTTAATGTTATTAGTTTCAGGTTATTGGTAACGAGTGCTTTCGGAATAATGTCTAAGAATTTTAAATTTAAGTAATATTTATTAAATTTTTCTTTTTTGAAGGAATTTATTAAAAAAAATTAAACACTTCAAATTTTGGATTCTTTTTTGTTTATAAATTTTGGACTTTTAAAAAGTTTACTTAATCTTTCAAATTTTTATTTTTTTTGTTTATAAATTTTGGACTTTTAAAAAGTTTACTTAATCTTTCAAATTTTTTTTTTAATTAAGACAAAACTTCAAAATTTGTTTCCTTAATAAATAGAGAAATAATATTTGTACATCTACTTTTTGACAACTTTTGAAACAACCCTCTCTCTCATACTCACATTTGTTTTTATTCTCTCTCTTCTTCTTTCTCTCTCCATTGTTTTTGTCTAATAAGAAGAAGAGAAAAGTGGTTGTCACAAGAGTTGTATGAAATTGGTTGTACAAATATCACTTCTCTAATAAATACCCTAAAGTCAATCTTTAACATTTGCTTAGTTTTTATTCGTGTTATCTATGTAAACATTTTTACACCGTCATGACATCACAACCAATCATATATGATGTGTGTGACTTTAAAAGTGATTATGATAAATGTCAAATGTTTTTAATGATCAATTATGATTGGTTGACGGTGTAAAAACTCTTTACACAACAATTTATATGAATTATCCCTATATATTATATTTAATATTACTCCTAGTTTTCTTCTTAAAAAATATTACTTATAGTTTTAAAAACATTCCCATTCCAAATTAATATAACATATATATACTCAATAAATATGTCATGCCAGAATTACCAAATGATTTTATTTTGGTGAGAAAATGATAAGCAAACAAATTTTTTTTGGTCAAGAGCAAACAATTTTAATACCATGTAGTTTAAAAAATAAAAAATGGTGGTTAATGGTTATTAAAAAAATAAACAGATTTTGAGCAGCAAGCTGAGGTGCTTGAGGAATGCAGAAAAATATGTTTAAAAAAAATTAATTGAACACTTTACACTCTCAAATCTACTTGAGTTGAGTGTGTATCCACTATCCATCATCTAATTATTTAGTGTTATGTCTTTCTTTTTTGTTTAATTATTTCAAAATAAATTTAAATTTTGAATTAGTTTTACTTAAAGGATATCGGTTTTTTTGTCAAGTAGTCTAATGGCTAAACTCACACACATTATGTGTGGAGAAGTAGGGAATCCGGGGTTCGAACCCCAACCCCTGTACATAATGTCCCTGGTCGCTACCAACTGAGCTACACTTATGGGACCTTAAAGGATATCAGTTATCAACCAAATTACCGATGAATTAAAAGACTAAAGGTAAAAAAATAAAAAAAATAAAAATTGAAGGAATTCAAACTAAATGTAAAAACACTAATTTTGTGAATTTTGAATGTAGTGTTTCAAATAATTTATTTGGTAAAAAAATACATTTTTAAAAACGTGTGAAATTAAATTGATATTTTTTAAATTAACCACATAAAGGGTGGTTGATTTTTTTTTTTTGAAGGGGGTGGTGAATCTTTTATGACTTTTTTAAGAGGAATTTATGACCTGTTTTTTTTTAGATAACCAAGATAAAATTTAAAGAAAGAGTACAATGGATGCTCATCAATGATTTTTCATCACCGGTAATTACTTTAACAACCTCCTTAGTTGCTCAACCTATCGAAATATATTGTTCAATATTTAAATTTTTTTTTGTTATCGAACCTATTGGAAGCTATGTTTCAATAAGTATTTTTACTAAATTTTAGACAATGCAGGAAGGGGGGTCTATGAAGCAAATCTCCTCATCATCATGCATGTGGGATATGCAGCCCATTACATCCATGTACGTGCAATTATCGAGAGATTTATGCGCTCCTCCTGCACTTTTCGCTCGAACCCAGCCAAACTGACCAAAATACTCATGCGTTTGTTAACTAACGCATGTGTAAAACTATGTATTACTTAACTAACGCTGTGACACTTAAGATGCACACGTGTAAAACACTGTGAGTTAACTCACGCAAAGTGTTAACACTAGCGCGAGTTAACTCACGCTCTACTAATATATCAGTACAACAATTATTGCTGTATTGATTTGCTTTAATTGCAAAGTGTGTCACTAATGACTCGTAATCTTTACACGCTCATAATTGAACCGAATTACGCCAGTTTAACAAGATTATCGAATAATACGACATAATCGATCAAAATTACACAAAAACATCATTTTTCTCACAATCACATAATCACACATAACAATCCAAATGGTCCAAATTACACAAATTCGTCGGTAATGATCTATAATCACTTAAACACACTTAATGACACGTAAACGATCCAAATTACACAAATTTGTCCATAAATTTCTAAAATTACATAATCTCACATAAACGGTCAAAATTACCTAAATTCATCGTTAAATTACGTAAACACAAATTCATTAAAATTCAACAATACGGGCACAAATTCGAAAAACATTACACTATTACACTTAAATAAATATTACACTTCAACGGATTGGACAAAAATATACAAAGTGTTATTCTCAACCATTAACCTAAACATGTAATCAACGTCGCTATCATCTTTGAGAAGTTGTGGATAATGCACAGTCTTCCAGAAGTCCTCTTCCTTATCCTCCCCCAAGTTCAGGCCTGTCACATTTACTATCACATCACGTGTTCTATGATTTGAACCAATTTGGATAAAGAAGACGTCAAGTTTTGCCTTCAACTCCTCCAACTTGTCGGTGGGGTTTACAGTGAACCAAGCCCTCCTTTTCACATCTACATAACGAACTTCAAGTTTAACCGGATCTTCTGCATCTTCAGACATGTTTCACTTCACAAAAATATAATGAAAAACAAATATGAGATAACATAAATAGTTGAATAATTAGAGACAAAGTAATGCGAGCAATAATTGGTGTGACATAACCGGCCACCAAAAAAATATTTCATTTCATATATTTATATAATATATAATATTAGTTACATATTGGCCACAAATATCCAAATTACATAACCAGCCACCCAAAAATACGTCGGGGGTGTAATACCACCAAAAAATAGGACGAACACCGACCGACCAAAAAGTGTCATAACCTATAACCTATCTAAGAAGTCTAGTGACATTGCTAAATTTTCCACTTCTTCCAAGTATTCCATGACTTCAAATTCTTGTTCCTTTTTTTTGGGTGTGGGAGTATTATCACAAACAATTGGATTGTGCTCATTTGTTAGTTTCTTTGGCGGCTTTGGCTCATTAGACATGAGCTCATTGAAGGCGTTTTGTCTATCGAAAAACGCAAAATGCCAATTCTCCGCTTCACCAATCTTGTTGTTCATCTACTCCTTACAACTCGGTGGTAACGGACAACCTTCCTTCAAAATAACATGAAGATAGTGGTCGGGAATTAAGCAAAGACACATGATGTTGGCATGTGGATTAAGTGGTGGAGCACTTCGGATTGGGAAATATGTCTCACATACACCACCCAT
>Ga0228710_1002890_pt1 | contig 27312 bp, 9 predicted proteins | sample MedpolnodulmetaG_FD_177995 | JGI IMG/M metagenome (GOLD analysis project Ga0228710, IMG submission 177995) | Root nodule microbial communities from Medicago polymorpha collected in Santa Monica, California, United States - pink nodules | ecosystem: Host-associated > Plants > Roots > Nodule... | reverse complement strand
GGTGGGGGTGGGGGTTACGTAGTGTGCTAACTAGCCTCCCTATAGCAACAATGAAAGGTTTTCTGTTTTCATTTTATAGCCAGCATATTGGCTTCTTTGGCTTTTGGAGTAATTTTACCTGCAAATCTTGTAGGTATGAGCCATTATCCAATTTGCTTGGAAAGGAGTATTTTCTTCATGCTTATGGTCCTATATATGCACTTTCTGCTGATGTTGTATCAAGCCTGGTCGCTCTTAGGAATAACAGGTACCCTTTTCTTTGTCTACAACTTGCTTGTTCGCCTTTTGTAGATTTGTTGTATTGATACAGCCTTATTTGCATACCACATATATGCTTTTACACTATCCCACTTCTTGGATTTTGCTTATCAATTCACATGCTAGAGTCAGATACCGTCTGTTCCACATCTTTGTCAGAATTGTGTTTGGTTGGGTGGTTTGCAGACCATCTGCTTTGGTTTATATAGTTGTTCTTTGATGTAAAAAGAAACTGAGAATTAACAGAGATGTTCATGTCATCTGATCCTTGGGTTCATAGTCTATGGCTGTTAAGTTAGTAGAGATATCAATGTATTGCAGTCCTAGGTTGATGATCAATCTTGTATAAGCTGTACATTTGCACTCCATGCCCTTTATGCTTCCTTAGTTCATTCATTCTTTATAATCATAAGTTTTTTCCATATCGAGCAGTGAGCAAGTTGTGAATGTTTCTTAATAATTTCTGCAAATGAATCATTCAATTGCTTGGAGAGTTGGTAGCCATGCACTGAGCAGATTTCTTTTTCTGCATCCAATTCACAAAATATCATACTTTATACCTTAAAGATTAGTTATGAGATGTTTTTAGATTTTATTTCTTTTTTTTGTTTATTTGTTTATGCCTTTTCACAAAGGAACAAAGATCACAATGCATAGTATTAGCAAAAAAGAAAAAAAAAAGATCACAATGCATAAACATGATGAAATGGGACTTGTTCAGTCTCCTCCCTTCCATATTCCTACAATTGTGAATGTAAAGTTTGCATCCTTTTATTTTTTAAAACGCAGTTTTCGGATGTTCAGCAATGAGGATGTTACCATTGGAGCTTGGATGCTTGCAATGAATGTCAACCATGAGAATATTCATGAACTTTGTTCTTCAGAATGTACATCGACATCAATCGCTGTTTGGGATATTCCAAAGTGTTCAGGTTTGTATTTTCGTTCCATAAAATGTTAAAAATATATGTAGAGGATGGATATATTGACTCCAAGAGTAAGTCTATAGACTTACTTCAAATCACTACCATCTATTTTGTTTTAATCTAATAGTCTTAGTTAATTATCTGATTGTGCACCGAACAATATTCCACACCTCATCAACCATTGATTGTTCCTTCAGCATCTTTCAATTGTTCTGTAAAGATCCAAGGCATTCTTTTACGATCCATGCCTTTAGACCACCAAAAAATCAGCGTTGTATTTCAATTGCCTCTTCCCTGGTCACCCTCCCTTGTCCCCACCACCTCCAACTCTAGGCTTCTTTATTAATCAACTAGTCATGATAAATTCAGACCGATTTGCCTATGTAACTCTTGCAATTATTTACCGGTGCACCTTCTTGGCATCTTTTAAACCGATCCTCCTATGTAATTCTCCAGTTCTATTGCAATGAACAACTTCAATTGTTTCTCCATCTCTCAGCTTTGAACTTATATTGCTATCTTGGTGAATGTAAGCATGCTTGCGCTTTTCATTTCGCACATATTTTTGAATTTCTACCTTGAGGATTTCAATCTTCCCTCCACCACACAAGGTTTCTTGATTTATGTGCGACAGAGTGGATGAAGTATTTTGAGATAAAAGCAATGGAAGAATGAACTCGACGGCTGAAAATGAATTTCAAACTTAAGAGTTAGATGCTGAACACTTCAAGTTCAAAGAAATTATAATCATAAATTCATTAATCATCACTTTGCCACGATTCGTCACAAAGAAAATTTTAGTTAGAGATCAATAAATTGATAATCTTCACCTATTTGTCTATACCCAACCACATCATACAAACCCTTAAACAACAGCGACACAGTTTCCAGCTTTAACATTTGTTGAGGCACCTTCTTGGCATCTCTTAAACCGATTTGCCTATGTAATTCTCCAATTCTATTGTACTGGACAACTTAAATTGTTTCTCCATCTCTCTCTCTCTTAGCTTTGAACTTCATATTTTGCTATCGTGGTGAATATCAGCATGTTTGGGCTTATCATTTTGCACGTGTTTTTGGTTTTCTATCCTGAGGACTTCAATCTTCCCTCCACCACACAGGGTTTCTTGATTTATATGCGACAGAGTATAAGAAAGATTTTGAGATAAAAGCAACGGAAGAGAACAGAGCCATCGAAGAATGAACTTGACTCAGCAATGCTTTGAGATTGGATTCATTAAGGTAGAAAAACAAAATCATGTGTGGATAAAGAGCTTGAACTGCTGAAAGTCATCAGGTTGACATTCATAAGTAGATAACCTTCACACATATTCAGCTAGATCCAAAGAACCTTTACACGGTATTCATAAAGATTTCACTTTCAGCTCTTATTTGCTTGAGACATCTTATCTTATTCTTTGGATGAATTGTACTCATTTTCCGTTTTTGGGGCATGCAAATAAGCCTAATCATTCCATTCTTGGTAGATAAGGAGTGTTATATTAATTATCATTACGTGAAGCATTTATCCCATGCTCCATTTGACCATTTCACTTTGATGTCCTTTCTGTTTATGAGAAATAATTGCTGAATCTTTTTGTTCTTCACACTCATGGAATGTCTTTTTTCATTGAGGTTTATGCTGGTTATCCTAGTTGTAAACTCATTTGTCCACACACTTTTCTAGTTCTGTTTCTTCGAACAACTTCGGTTGCTTTTCCATCTTCCTATTGGTTTTCAACATCATTTCAGCATGTCTACACATTTCACCCGAACCAGAAATTTTTTCTTACTCCTACTCGGCGAGTTGGATCTTTTTCCTTCATCTCACACAATTGATAGAAAAATGTCCAAGTAGCCCAACTATGACACATTATACAAGTCACTCATGCACATTGTGCTCCGGATGGGTTATTTTTAAGCAAAATCCTTGGAGTGGATTGGGTCCTTCGATCACATGCAGGTTATTGATACAGTAGATTTAATGATGATACCCTTCACATGTTTAAGATTTGATAATAAAATAGGAATTCGTTTGTTGCAGTGTTATTTTATTCATTATTGTATATGCTTATATTATTCAATCAGCATTTAATGATTTTTGGCCAGACATGTATACATGTAGTGTAAAATACAAATCAAAGCAAAATATTTTTTTCTGAATGATGATGTGGATGGTGATTACCTGCAGGTCTCTGTAATCCAGAAAAAAGAATGTTGGAACTCCATCAAATGGACAGCTGCATTCAAAGTCCAACAATGGAATCGGATGAATAGTAGTTGTATTTATCCTTATACTTAGTTGAGGTTCTCCTTGTGTATACATTAATCTCTATCTTTCTAATTCATATATCTTTCAACTGATCAGAAGACACTTTTTTTTTCTTAGTTTTTTTTCTGTTATTTTTTCTTTTGTGGTGTAATTTTTTCCCTTTACCTTCTTCAGGCCGGCCTTATATGTAAAGGATGAGAAAATAGATATACTAAGGGATGATGACATCATTCAACTATACTTTTTTTCCTTTTTGAAAAGGATCATTGAACTATACTTGTTTTCTGCTTCTAACTCATGTCATTCTTGTGAAGAAAATGCCCCATTAGCCTTTCATGGTTTCAATGAGATTGTTGAAAAGGTGAAACTGCATACTTGGTGGTGGTTTAAGGTGTACAAGTCTAGTTTAGCTCTCGATTTTCATACCTGGTGGAGTAATCCATCTTTGTATTGGTTATTCTACTAGGTAATGCCGCTTGTTGGCTTCATTCTTTTTTGCCTTTTTTTTTTTTTTTTTTTTTTTGGTGGTGGCCGGGGTTCGAACCCCGGACCTTGTATATTTTATGCAGTGTCCATACCAACTGAGTTAAGCTCGCGAGGAACGTCTTTTGATTTTCTTGTAATGCGAGACTTGTTTTGATTCCTGGGTAGGTTGCTTGGCTTCTCAAAAAAATAAAATCAATTGGATCTCTTTGTTGTTAACACAGCTTATATAATTTTTACACTACCCAAAAAAGCTTATATAATTTTTTACTTGTTATGGAGCATAAAATTAATACAATAAGTTTGTCAAATATTTTATTAGAAGCACTAAGAACAAGAAATGGTAACTCTTCAACAGTTAAGATTGATGAAAACAACATTCATGAAACTATTAATTGGAGTAGTTCGATGAGGTTTTGAATCCGTTTGTTATAGTTCTTTTAAATGATTTCTATTATAGTGTTAGAATCTTTTTGTTATAACTTTTTTAACGCTTTTTTTTTAAAGAAAGCTTCAAATGAGAAATTAATTTAAAAAAATTATTTTAAGTAATCTATTATTTTGGCAAGACTTTTAGGATAGTAATTTTTTTTAAAATGCTTAAAATGAGAAGTGGAAGTCAAAATCAGTATTACACCTACAATTTATTACAAATGAATTCGAAATAGATTTACTGATTTTAAATGAGTTCTCAAAAAAATCATTTCTACAAATATAAAACAAAAATCACTTTTTTTAAAATCTATAACAAACAAACCTTTCTTCCTAAAACAAGTGAATTGGCACCCATGGGTGGATCCGCTAATTGTACAATTAAGTTTTGTAGAACTTCACTTTATAGCTTCATGTGAAGGTTTTATTTAATCAATCTAATCGGAATTTAATTATGATGACCAATAGTGTAAACGATTTACATGGTTTGAATTTAAATTTGATATTAATAAAAGTTATCTAATTTGTAATTTTTAAAATGATTATAATTAATAAAAATTATTATAATCTAACTCAATTTTTTAAATAGTATATTGATACAATATGTCTCTCTTATTGTACAACCATTGAGAATGCTTTGTTTAAGGATAATTTTTTGGTACCTTAAGTTTGGTTGGGTATCGGTATCATATAGGAGAAATATGACATGACATTTGCATAATTGGATGATGAATGTATACCCAACTAAATTTCATAAGTATTTGTGTTCACCTTTATTTAAATTAAAAAGTGATTCGAGCAAGAGTGTACGATTTAAGGTTAATTATATTATACTATGCACAAGAAAAAATATGTTGTGCTATCCATAAAAGTGCGTGAATCAATAAGTTTCATTATATTTCACTTGATCTAATAGTAAAATTTATTGATGCAATAGTGGAATAAACTTGTACGTACAAGATACAATGCATTTTTCTATTTTATAGTGGTGATTTAGTATTTTCTCAATAGATAAACAATAACTTCTTTCCAAAGCAAAAATCTTTAGTCATCATTTATATAATTTTGGTTTAATTGTAGCTTTAACCCCTTGTATTATTCAATTTGTGATTTTGATTCACCAATGTGTAAATTGACTTCTAAATGTCTCATTCCACCTGGCTGGATGATCCTGTCATACACTAAACCTATCAATGGTCTCATCATCAAATTTGGAAGTCAATTATACAGAAGGGCAAAATGTCACATTATTTAATGATTATTTTGGTGTTGAAAGGAAATGAATTTAAAAACACATTTATCACATTGATTAAAGTTATTAGATCCAATTATTTGATGTATCATAAAACATTATCATAGCAACAATGAACATTTTTTTGTTGTAAGGCATCACATGATTTAGACTTCAATTATTTGGAATTTATTCTCGCATTGCAAGAGGTATGGTGCAACATAAACACCAAAAAAATAAGGGTATACCTTAGCTTATTCGTATCTATATTTGCTTTAATTGATTCTTAAACCATTCTCCCCATTCTGAAGCAAACCAGTTCATGTTATCATGATAAAACATTTGTTGTGGATCTTCAATGTATATGCTATTCCATTATTTCGTATTCCAAGTTACATCACATGTCACTTTCTCAATAAGAAAAAAAGTCCTCTATTTTCTTTTGTATTTAAATAATTTCTGATTCCAAATTTTTGCTCATGTTATAATAAAATTATACAACCAACACCATTCTTTTCCATTTAATAAATTTGCATTAATAATTTTGTTTGGTAAACTAGTTGACATATATTCCCCATCAATAATTTTTTTTTAAAAATCTTAGCAATAATTTTTGTTTAGTGTAAATTGGAGCCAATATCAAAGATGATGGGAAGTTTTCTTCTATTTATTAGGTTTGCCAATGGTATTAGCCCCTACAAGTTTGAAAAGGTTAGTATTCAAATATGAAGTGTCAAAGACTCATTAAAGAAAAAAAGAAGTGTCAAATAATATTGATTTTTTTGGCAAAGTCAAATAACATTGATGAATGAATATTATTGACAGAAAAAAATGGTTGTACCTAAAGAAAAAGGAATTGGACCCCATTACATGTTAGTGTGTGCAATGGTGGAGACCTAAACTTGAAAATTAATTTATCATATTCTTTTTCACAATAGAAAGTGGGTGTCACCTTTCATTCATGTCTTTCATGTCAAGCTTCTTAATATTATTATTTTTTAATGCTTTTTTTTGAAGAATTATATTATTTTTAATGTTAAAAGCATCTTATTTGGGTATCATTCATTGCCATCAAATGAAAAGTATTTGGTAGTGTTTTCTAAGTAGTTCCTAAGAATCCTAATTAGTATTGGCAATATGGGCCTCTAATGATGGACCCATTATTGCCCCATCAAAAGTTAATCATTATGGGCCACTGTCCTATTTCTGGAAATACGAATCAAGGCACAGAGGGACCTATATGCCCCATGAAATTCGACTTTTTATGTTCCAATATAGGTAAAAACAAATAAATAGTGAACATTTTTGTTTTCTCTCAGAGATAAAATAAAATAGTGAACATGCCTCTTTGTGATTGGAGCTAACAACATTTGCCACTTTTCTTCCCTTAAACGTCTTGCCTATGGGCAACCTAAGATAAGTATTTATTTACTTTGATGAAAGAGATAAAATAAAATCCACATGATTGTTTGTATAAAATTAAAACGCCACCTATATTTATAATTATTGATTTTGTAAAAAACCATTATAATTAGAGTAATTTCTTTTTTTTTTCAAAAAAAATATATTAGTTCTGACGTTCCAAATAACAATGGTGGGTGTTTCACTTATTTAACACTACATTAAAAATATATTAGTCTTTGACGTTCCAATAATAATGGTGAAGCATAATATATGGGTGCATGTGGAGAAGGGTGACTATGGAAACACTTTATCTCTCTCCCTCTCTTCATTTTTTGCTAGTCCCATTTAATAAATCTTAATAAATTAAATAGTTTTTGTTGAAATGTAATGATATAAAATTATTTGTAGGATTTATTTAATAATTTCTTTTGAGGTGTTAGGTTGGAGAAAATTGGTGCTTATAAAATATTACTGTAAAATAAGTGATGTGAATATGATAAGAGACTCATTTAAACATCCAATTTAGAATACTTTGTTGTGAATAGTCTTAGAAGTTTGATATATGGACCGACAGGCTTAACATTATGTGACTAGTTGATCAATTTTTTTTGGATGATGACTACTCGATCAATTTAAGCAAACCCACAAGTCTAATTTTGATTTGACACAAATAAATAAGAAATTGTTTATGTTCTCAATTTTTGTACACAAGCACAAATACAGATAGAGGAAGAATGAAAGTGGTGTTGTTAGTGTGTCCAAATTAAAGATACAAATGGAACAATATCATTAATAGTAGTACTCCTATAGGACAATACAACAGCACCTTTGTCTGCTTACGAAACAGAGTTTGTAAATGAATTATTTAATATTTAGTACTAATGTTTTATTACCTTAGAAAATTAAGAGGAAGAACAAAAAAAATGATAAATATATCATAGTTACGTTAATCATTACATTTACAGTGATTAGGGTGTTAATTCAAACTATTTATAGTGGTTAATTTGAGTGCACTCATAATATGGATTGATTAGCAGCTGCCTAATCTTTGAAGAAATGGGAATTGTCACAAAGAAGGAACAATTAATCATTATGACATAATATGTGTTAGGTTTGAAAATAAGGAGGGTTCATGAAGATCAATAATTCCATACAATTATGCTAGCAAGTAGTAATATTATGCATGAGAACATTTTTTTTCCTTCATAAAATATAATCATACTATATTGCTTGTCCCTACTACAATGCAGAGACACCTGAGGCTGGAGCTTCATTGATGTTGGATTGGAGGACTCTAAAATTTGTCAGGTCTATTTTCTAAGTTGATATTAATTGGCCGTTGATAAAATAAGATATATTATTTTATTTTTACCAATGAATATTAAGTACTTTATTTGTATCAATAAAAATGATTCAATTTTGTTTTTATAAACAAGATATTTTGTGGAAAAACACTAATATATCAGATGGTTATATAAAAATATAGTTGAAATTATTTTCTTTTCACTTTTATGTATCATAAGATTTTTTTAATTTATGTCTGCTATTTATCAGAAAAACTGCAGAATGTGATAAATGGAAAGTACCAAGTACAAAGTCGTCACCTGGCATTGTAATTGTCGGCATCCTAAAGTTACTTCATCTGATCTTAATAAATATAAATGTCATAGTTTCAAAGGAAAAATATATATTCTAAAATAAAAGTAATTTTATCTTTTTAATATAGTGTTAATTATTTATTTTTATTATATAATTATTGTGAATTGAAACCCTTATGCAGCACTAATAAGATAATACATAGAGCACATAACAATGGCACCTAACAATCAAACAAAATATTAAAAAAAAAATAACAACGTATATAGTGTGACACAAATGATAGATATTTAAGTTTTTTAATCTTTTGATCCACAATACGATTCTTGTTCGACTTGTGTATGAAAAACATCTCTTAGAAAAGTTCAACCCATTAAGTGGAACTTAATTACTTTGAGGTGATTAATCTTTGCGGATGATACATTTGGTTTAAAAAAATGTATATAAAAAAACCATGGTTAACGCAAAGAAAACAAAGATAAAGAGAGTAGAGATGGTGATTACTGTTGTTTTTTTGTTACAACAAATTTTATTTAATAACCTTATCACTGCTCAAGACGAATAAAGACCGATAATTAAAGAATACAAAGAGATGATCACTAATTAGAGGTGGTCATAATGATGGTTGACAATGGTCATAGTGGAGGTTGACAGTGGTCAAAGTGGTAATTTGTGGTGGTTAGAGTGATGGCTGATGTTGATTAGAATAGTGGTTGTTGAATATTGATGATGACATATTAGTGTTAAGGTGTGTTTGTTTGAAGGTTATCACAAATATTTTTAAGAAAGGAAGGTTAAGAATATAATATTTTCATGTTTGATACGTGTCAATGTTAAGGGTGTATTTGTTTTATGGTTTCAAAAAAATTTTTTGAGATTAACTTTCCTATAAATGTTAATAACGACAACATTATTTTTACATATATGTTCATACCCAGGTGATTTACCATTCGGTGAACAATAATGACATCATAAAAGATGGTATAATCAAAATAACAAATGACATCATAAGATTCAATCAAATAGCCACTGGGGAAAGAATCTTCAGAACTTAGCTCAGACCAACTTTGAATATGTACAACAAATTTCTTCTTTCAAAAGCTTGGTGGAATAATTCTAGTCACAAAATGTCATTTTCATTATTTATTTATTTATTTATTTTCCTTATGGTCTTTGCTGTATTTACCAGTACTATGATCATTTCCCTTTATTCCTAATGGCCATCACGTGCCATTGCAGTTCCTCAATTCCCTCTTATTTTTTTCTTCTTATAAATTCTTGTCTTATCTTATTGGAAACATTTTAAACACTATGACTCTCTCTTTTAATTGGTATTCTTAATAAAAATATTAATGATAAACATCGCATTTATGTTTGATTTTAATCATAACTAAATAAAAGTTATGCTAACAAATTTCTTAAGACATTTGCTAAAGAATCTAAAAAAATATTCTATGTTGAAAAAAGAACATTTTTTTAATTTCAAATCATTAGTTACACATTTAATAAGACATTGTTATTATATATTTTTTAATAAATAAATGAAAATACTTGTTAGCATTTTCTTTCTAAAAAAAACAAGAGAAGAGTGAAAAAAAAATTGAACATGGGGTAATAGTCAAGTCATAGAGATTGGGAGAGAGAAAAGAACAATTTCAATTTCATATAAGAAAAATCAATGATAGCTGTGCCCTGACACACTTTCCTCATTGATATGCAACCTTTTACTTGATTGTACTATTTATTATACCTTCTTATTTTAACCACAAACTAATAATATAGTGTATAGAATCTTTATGATAACAATAACAGCAATATGGATCCAAAGTAAGTAAATGGGAAAAAAATTAGTTTAGGATAAATACAATGACTGAACACAGAATGGGACAGAACAACAGAGAGACCTTCCTTGAACAAAACTAATCGGTTTCATTGTTGGCAGTTCAAGAATCCAATGTAGAATGAACCCTTTTTTTAAGCAGACAATAAAAGGTCATGAAATCAGCATTTCAGCATTTATAATTGCTTCCATAAAACAAAACATTTATAATTGCCATGTGGCCTATACTTATTTCTTTGACACAAAATCAATGCTCACATATCAATTTATTTTAACTTTTTTGACCAACAATTTATTCAAACATTTGAACAACTTCTTCGTCCTCATTTCATTGCAATGCCTAAGATGGTTTTTTTTTTTGTGAGTTTTTTCTTAAAGGAATTAATATACAACTATTAATAAACCTTACATGAAAAGAGGAATTGATAAACAAGTATAGGGATAAGTTTGAAATATATTTGTAAAGATTGACATTTTCACCTTACATATTGTTTTGAATAATGAATTAGATTTTAAAAAAATTGATAATGATTCTAGAGTATGCGAAAGAGAAATGATATTTATACCATATTTGTGAGATAATTTTTAAACAATTTTATCTCATACTATCATAATAATCTTACTCTTTTCTTCCTCTTTATATATCTCTATTGTTTTTTACCAATAAAAAAGAAAAAATAATTTTGTTTTAAAATTGTTAAAAAATAGCTATACAAATATGAGATAAGACTTGAAATAAATTTATACAGTGATATGAGGTGAATTGAAAAGTATTAAATCCAAAATGTAGTAGAGATAAAATTTAAAATGAATATATAAATAGCAATATTTCACACCTTGATTTTGTAAGAGTTGACCGATGTTCAAACCAAATTCTAAAAATATCTAAAAAAGACACAATGTTCTTCTAGCTTATACTTTCTCTGATTGCTATTGGAAGAAAAAAAATGACTTATTAGATTTATTGAATAATTGATTTATTTGATCTATAATATAGATCAAAATATGTAATTCAATAAGTCTAAAAAATAGTTTTTATACTTATAATTGTGACCGAAGAAAATATATTAGTTAAAAACTTTACGAAATATTGAAATGAATAAACACAAAAATACCATGAACTGTGAAAAATAAACTTATACAACTGATATAAGACTTGGCCATAGAAAAACTTGTTTTTATTTAGAACTATTATGATTACGATGGATGATTGATTATTCATATTAGGGCCAAGAGATATGAGAATAAAGGAAAGGCATGTCATGTGTATGTAGTTCACTTCTTTTGATGAAGAAACAAGACATGAAAGGCTAAAGATATATAGGTGTGTCTATACCTATTGATCGAACTATAGCAATCCACCAATGTTCCTGACACCCATGATTATTTTGTCCAAAAATCTCATTTAATTAAATAATATTCCGTGCTACTAATTTGGATTTTTCCTTTCAAATAAATAAATAAATGAGTATATGATTTGGATTTTAAACTTGTCCCTAATGCATATAGATACATTTTTTTGTCCCTTAAATGAAAATAAATAATCAGTCTAACCTACATTGAGTACGATTAATCTAAATGTCCTAGTTTCACTAATTTTTTGTCATCAATTTTTTTATCATGTAATTTATTTATTTTTTGGAAAAAACCCAAAGTAAAAACTACACCACTCAACTTTAAAAAGTTGATTTTATAAATATGAGTTAAATCTAAAATAAAAATCTTATACGGTATCAAAGTGTTTCAATGGAATAATCCATTATTTATATCCATGCACCAAACCTAATAATGCTCAGCATGAAAGAATGTATTAAGGAAAGTCAAAGTCTTACATAGAATAAAAATAAGGTCTAAAATAATTTTATTAAAAATTACGATTCTCACCTTATATGCCAGTTTTGTGAGAATGAGTTAAATACAATATAAAAATTTCATAAACTTAGTAAATTCTTCAAATCCAATCGATGTTTTTATAATACTCTCAAAATAAATAAAAAATATTAAAAAAATATTGTTTTATCATTATATACAAAAGGAAAAAACTTAGGTACAATTCCTTATGTGCTTTTCGTATGGTTCTTAACTAAATTCACCATGATTTCCTTAAATCCATAATTCTCTAAAAGTTTGTTATCTCCAAAAAAGTTGTATTTTTAGTTAAGAACCATACGAAAAGCACCTAAAGAATTGTACCTAAGTTTTGCCCTATACAAAAACACTCTCAAAATAGGGAGATCTAAAATTGTTTGGCAGTTTGGAGGAGATGAGAAGATTTTAGGTAAAATAAAACAGGAACGATAGTCACTAAATTAGTTTAATGTGAGAGTTTATATTATAAAACAAAATCCTCACAAAATAAGAAAATCTAAAACTATTTCGGAGGAGGAGGATTTGGAAGGTTTTTTTTTAGAAAAATCTCAAAGTCCCGCATATGATATAGATAAGGTCTGAAATGAGTTCATAAAATCTATACCCCTCACTTTTAAAATTGATTTTGTAACGATGAGTTAGACTAAATATAAAATTCTTAGGTTGTATCATATAATATTGGTGGGGTCGTCCACTTATTAACTTCGCACACCAATTTCATTGGTGTTAAGCGTGAATGGGTGTATTAGAAAAAATCCAAAATTCCACAAAGAATAGAGATAAGGTCTCAGATGAGTTTCTAAAGAATGACAATTCTCGTTTTACAAGTCAGATTTTTTTTTGTAGTGTTACAATGTAGGGAGAAGAGCAACAAGTGCATCTTGGAGAAGCTACCATGTTGCAATGATGTTGACAGACGTTAATAAGGAGAACATTATGAAAACAAAGCCATAGAAAGTGTTGGAGTTTTTATGGTACTTTAAGGCGCTAAAGCCAATTCATGTTACAATCTACATTCCAATCTCTATTTTGTTGAAGTAGCCAATAGTATCCACTCGAGCAACTATATTCACCTTTCGTTGCATGCCTCTAAGTCCACGCATCTTGAAGTCGTACATCCAAGTTATTAGGAGCTGGAAGCTGATGAATATAATGAACAATATTAGTTGGTGTCATAGTGGCAAGACCTTGCAAGTTCCACCTACGATCATTCCACACATCCTTCAAACACATAACTGAATCACTGATGTTAACAAAAGGGACCAATTGATAGAGGGGACCAAGTTGTGTCCAGTCAATATTTCAAATCGACGAGCCTCTGGAGCCTACACAAAAACTATACCCTGCAACAAAATTTGTAATGGCATGTTGAATACCGCACCAAGTGATTGAGGGTGTATTATATTTCTTATTCATCCATAAAGATGTGTTGCCTATGTATTTACGGGAAAGAATTTTCACCCATAATTTATATTTATTATGAAGCATGTTCCACACTAACTTATCAAGCAGAGCTAAATTAGTAAGTCGAGCTTCACGAATACCTAGGCCACCAAAGCGGCCCCCCCCCCCCCTAAGGAAACTCGTTTCCATCTTATCTAACCTGTTGCAAACATAAGTAAGAAGATAGTGAATTTGCATGGTATAAACGAGAATTGTAGTTGTGACAGACTTCACTAAGCAGGCTCGTCCTGCTTTATTCAAGATATTTTCTTTCCAAGTGGCTAACCTTTTTGAAACTTTGTCAACAAAGTCATTATATACATTTCTAGAAACTCGACCCCTGACAAGAGGAAAACCAAGGTTATGTCCCAAATCCATCACAAGTTTAATAGTTGAAATATCTTGTATCTCACGCTTTCTTTCCCCTTGAACCATCCTAGAACATATAGTTTTGGACTTTATGGTACTGATCCTTAATCCCGAAGTTGAACAAAACTCCTCTAAAGTATCCATAACAACTTTAACATGTTCGGTAATAGCTTCACAAAACAACATAACATCATCAACAAAAAGAACATGAGATAATTGTGGGCCACCCTTAGAAACCTGTATAGGTTTCCATACGACACTTAGGACTATCTCCATATAAAGAACAAACAAGTAAGGGGATAAAGGATTGCCTTGACATAGACCTCTAGATGGAGTAAAATGACCAGTTTTGATATCATTCCAAAGAACACTCAAATTGCTAGATCGGACATAACTCATGATGAGAGATATTGTTTCCAGGGGAAACCAAAATCATGGTGAGTGAGTTCCAAGAAGTCCTAATTGAGCCTATCATATGCCTTTTCGAGATCAATTTTGAGTGCAATAGAGCCCTTATTTGCGCAAGAATGATGTATGAAATGAAAAACCTCTTGGGCCAGGTTGGCATTATCAGTAGTACAATGAAGCTACTTTGAAGAGGGCTTATTAGGTCAACAAGAAACGATCTTAAGCGACTAACCAAATCTTTTGTGATTACTTTAAAAATGACATTACAAAGACTGATGGGTCTAAAATTCTATAACCTTTGGAGATTACTCTCCTTGGGAATTAGGACAATTAATGTCTCTACAATTGAAGCGTTAATAATACCCATATTGAAAGCTGTGTACACAAGATGTCATATGTCATCACCAGTTCTTTCCCAAAAATGTTTAAGAAAATGGGTTGGAAGCCATCAGGGCCACGCGCTTTATATGATATCATACCAAACATGGCTCCCCACCTCTTCCTTAAGGATCAGTGTTGTAAGAGAATCTCTACATTGTTCACTTAAATGAGACATATGATTAACCAATAAAGTATTTGGAGTAGTGGAGTGATCAACGTCAAATAATTGTTTAAAATAATTTATGGCTTATGCTTGGAGGATAACATCATCGATACTCCATTGACCATTTTCAAGAAATAGACCTTGAATCTTATTTCTCTATCTCCTCACTAGTGTCTGAGTGTGGAAAAACTCGTGTTACGGCCTCCTAGTTTCACCCAATTCTCCCTTGACTGTTGGTACCAAAGGATCTCTTCCTGCTTTAAAACATCATTATATTCATTTTAGAGTGATGCCTCGGTCATGATGAGGTGGGCTGAATCAACTATTTCTAACCTGTGTTGTACCTGATTTAATTTCGCCGCAAGAGTACCCTTCCTTTTATGAATGTCACCAAACACCTATTTCTTTAATGTAGTCGCATCTAAAAGAACATGCTCAAGTCTCTCAGGTACAATTTATTCACCTTTATCCCAAGCTTTATATACTACCTCTGGAAAATATTTATGTGTTAGCCAAGCAACTTGAAAGCAAAAGGGTCACACACGTTTACCTATAACAAAATTGACACCCCTTAAGAGGATATGGTATTGGTCAGAATAATTACGCATCAAGTTCTTTACATAAACTTCTGAAAAGTAGTACGCCACGTTCAATCACCAACGGCCCGGTCCAACCTGTTAGAAACCTTCAAAATCCCTCGTTCCTTACGAGTCCAAGTATAAGTACTACCCATAGATCCAAGATCAATAAGATTACATTGCTTCATCATATGAGAAAAGTTCTCAGCTTGTCTAGTTGTAAAGATGCTCCCTTTTATCTCAGAGGGATGAATTACTTCGTTAAAATCTCCTATCATAACTCAAGGACTCAAAATATAGTCACGAATAGAAATAAGATAACTCCATAATTTTTCACGATTGACTAGTTAAGGGCTACCATAGATAACAAAGCAAAACCACATACAACCAGCCTTTTTAATGCAGATGGTGACTGCTTAAAAGTAAACATCTATCACTGTAATATCATAATCACAACCTTTACTTTTCAACATCTAAATACCTCTCGATTGATTGGAAGCTTCAGAGAGAGCACATATCTCATAACCCGGATGATTCCAAAATAGTGATGATTTCGAGAAAGGACAATGAGTTTCCATGATAAAAATAAAGAAAGGATGATGTTTCCTTACCAATTCCTTAGCATAACGACGACCCTCAAGATTAAGAGCACCTCTGATGTTCCATCTCAAATGAGTAAGATCTTCAAAATCCATGGTAAAACATATATTATAGTGTGATCACAACAGTGTCCTCTCACAATGTGGAGAGAAAAACCAAACTCTCACAACGAGGATAGAAAAATTGTATTTAATAAAAGAAATCAGAGACCTAATAGTATTATCCTTACAATAACCTTTATGATTCAAAGAGAATTGGTCAAAGAAAGACCACTGCAGCATAACTACATGCCACCAATCATAAGAAACATAAGCAGCCACAAGACAACTTTAACGACGCTAAATTATCCATGATCGGAAAGGAAAAATGTTAATAAAGAAGATGTGAGTCAACAGAGTCGGAGTACCACCGATTGGAATGCAACGCCTCGCCGCTGGTGCCTAGGTCATGCAGTTGAGTGTTGTAAAAGAAAAAAGAATTAATATTGGCATTGTTGATTGGGAAAAGAAACCGAAACCGCGAGAGAAAACAATGAGAGGCAACAAATACTTAGAATCATGATTCATGAATGATTGGTGTGCCGCTCACCATAGAAGAATATGAAGGTGAGAAAAAACACAAGAAGGGGGGTGAATTGTGGTTTCTTTCTCTTCTCCTAAAACTAAATTCACTGTTCAGAACCTGATAGAGTTCAACTTCTGAAGTAGTGATCAGAGTCTAGTTGCAGCGGATAAGTAGAGAGAGAGAGAGAGAGAGAGAGAGAAAGCAATTTATAGTGGTTCCTTCCACAATCCGGAAGTAGTCCACTCCTCCTTGCATTTCCAAGGAGAGTTCACTAAAATCAATATATGATTACAATTGCTCAAGCTCAATAACAAGAGACTTCAAACTAACTCAATCACAACTGCAAGAGATTTCCTATTACTCAAGCACAACTGCAAGAGACTTCTATTCAAACAGAATTACAAAGAAAATTGTTTGAGGCTGAACACTTGATATACAATCAGTGGTGTTCACAATACAAATTAGATAAGACTTTTAAGACTCTAGAATTTCTAAGATATGAAAGTTGCTAAGAAATTCTAAGTGAACTTTGATGTGGAACAATTTCTGTAGAGGTTTGGCTCTTGTAAATTGTTGTGAGTCTCTTGGAAATCTTCAGGTCTTCACTCCTTTATATAGAGGTGCGAAAGAGACGTTGTTGATTGCCAGCACATCAAAAGAGTCGTTGTAGAAGCTTGATCAAATAACCAATGATCTTTTGCTTGATTTGGTTATTGTCTTATAAATGATCAATTTCAAATCCATTCCATGTATAGAGCAAAATCAGCATATATGCAGCTATATTTTGTACAATAACAGACATGGTGAGTGGAGTAGTGGTTGTACAATTGTACTATTGTCCTTTTCCTGCACTCTTAAGTGGATAAGCATCCAATGCCTTCAAATTCCTTTGAAATAGTCGTTGCTCCAGGCTTCCATTCCTTCTGCACACATGGACATGAGAATAACATTACTTAACAAACTTTGAAACTTCCAGTCTTCAGCTTCTGATGATCTCCAGCTTCTGATGATGTCAACTTCTGGCGAACAGCTTCTGATGAGAGTGCTTTTGATGACGTCGGCTTCTGGTGATCTTCAGAACCTCTTTTCTTCAGATGCTTTCTTGGAACTCAATCTTCCTTTTTATATATTTCATTGCTCCCATTTGTTCTTCAGAACCTATGCTTCATTTAAAGACACTCAAATTTTTGTCTCTGGTTCTGCATACTTGAACAAATATTAGCATATTCAATTGACATTTTTTAATACATTGTTATCATCAAAACTTAAAGGGTAATGTTAAACACATTTTGTTCCAACAGAATACATATATTACGACTCAGATGTTAATTGGGTTCCGACTCTGAATCGAAATTCCACAATCCTTAATCGCACATGTTTACCCCAAATCGGTTTAATCTAAACAGTGTCGTTTCTGAGATTTTGGTGGCCTAGGGCGAACTCACAAATTTGGATCATAACTAATAAACCTATATAAACATCAAACTTGATACAAAAACCTAAACAATTTTTTTTAGGGCCTAATAGACCCCTAAAAGAAATTGGGGCCCAAATTTCGTACTTATTTTTTAGAGTCTAGGGCGGTCGTCTTCTTCGCTCTGCCTCAAATATGACCATGAATCTAAATGAGTTATCTCCAATATAAAATCCTTAAATAAATTCTTCAAATTCAATCTATTTTAAAATTTTAAAATGCAACTTTTGTCAAATAGTGACTTACCACAATTTCGTCGATCTCATTTCAACCACGTTTTTTTTTATATTTGTGGAAATTTTATGGTTTTTATAAGTTTATGACCCGAATACTTGATAAACGAAGTAGGAGAAAAAGAAAATGCAAGCCTAGAGACAAAATTGGTGGTTTATGTTATTTACAACGCTTTAAGTTCTACCACAATCTCAAGCAAGTTACTCACATGACAAGTTACTCACATGACATATTATCCTCTTGGAAATTATCAACTATGAATACTAATTAAAATGCCTTAATATAAAATTTTTAATGCCATCGGTGGTTTGGTTTCTTATCTTTTGTGGCTTTAATTAGTCCTTCCCTATCGTCACAAGAATACACCTCTTCAATTTTTTTACTTCCTTTTCTAGCTTTGAAATTGATGAAGTACTAAACTAGTAAACTAGGGGAAATAGCTAAGTTAATGTGATCAAGATTGTGTTGGCTAGTCATGGTTTCAAGGAAGATGAAGATAGAAGAATCAAACATGTGTTTTCAGGGATAAGGATAGAGGAGAAGGATAAGGAATTGGTGCCCTCTTTGAACAGATACAAAAGCTTAAGAAAAGGATTTTACACTGCCAAATTCCGCCTAAAGTTTCTATGATCATTTTCTCTTCCATTACCACATGGCCTATCACGTGTCATTCTAGCTCCATGACAAAAACATTCTTATTCTTATCCATTATATTACATGTTGAGAATGAGACTTGAACATGAAAATCAGTTCCAACAAATTGATGTGATAGTATCATCTGTATTATGCATTGGAAGAAAAATAATAATAATAATATAATAGTTTAATCTTGATTCAGTGTAAAAAAATTATACTACATGTTTGCAATGTTGGAGAATGTTTTTCTTAATGACTTAGGTTCGACTCATTTTGATACTAATTTAGAGTTTGTACAACTTTGTTATGACTTTAATTCAGGCCTCGTTATTTGATGGCGAAATTTGTGCTCCAAATGAATTTGTTACTATGCCTATTTGGTATGGTAACAAGATTATCTTGAGGAAGATAGAGAATCTCACATTGATGAAGGATTGATGTAGAAAATGCATCGTTCGCGAAGAATTCATTGGAATTCATGGAAGTACCATGTTGCCGATGAGACAAATGAGGTTGTACCTTCACACGCACTCTGACGCCTAAGTCAGATGAGAAACAAGGAGGTTGAAAGGTTTTAGGGATATAATGAACTTACTTGGAATGGTAGTGGAACTCTTCTTATATAGACATAAGTAAAAGTGTTGGCTTGAAGTCTTATTGAACTTTACCTTGTAATTGAACCTTTGTTAAGTGGATATGACTTTCAGTCAGACCGAAACATAACTGAATTTTAATTTTATTTTTGAAATTATTGGCTAAGCTATGTCATAAATCATTTAATTCTAAATGAAAAGTATCAAATACGTTCTTCAAAATTTTGGGTGTAAGTTAATCTTTTATATTTTTGAATTCCGCTTTTAGTTCTTGTGAAAATAATTTAATTTTTTGTTTTCTAAATATTTTCTGTCACCACTTTTTGTCTCTGCTTTTAAGTCAACTAATGTGTATCATTTGAAATTTTGATTTTTTTTTTTGCAGTCATGTTTAGTATATTATAGAACTCTTTCTTGCAAAAGTTTTAAAAAAGTTAACATTCGACAAATTAAATATTTTTTTATGTTTTTGGTAAGTGGGTATAACAAAGGTAATTGAACTCTTTATTGTTTTAAATCAATATTTTGTTAAAAGAAATATTTTTGGTAAAAATTCTATAATATACTTGAAAAAACTCATTGAAAATATAAAGGGTACACATGATTTGACTTAAAAGTAGGGATAAAAAATGGTGATACAAAATATTTATAGGATAAAAAATTAAAGAAATTTTTTAGAGTGACCAAAAGTAAAATTTGAAAATTTATAAGGATCAAAGACTTATTTAAATCCCAAAAATTAGAGAAATTTTTTAGAATGACTAAAAGTGAAATTTGAAAATTTATAAGGATCAAAAACTTATTTAACATTAATTTAAAACATTAATAATATTGAATCAAACTTAATTTTTCATCTATGAGTGTTAACAAAAGTCCCGACCATTTAAAAAAAAATATAAATATATCCTCAATACATCAAGAATAACATCTAAAGACTAAAATACATCACATTGATTGTAACAATTTTTTTTTATCAAACAGTTACAATATTGGGTCATAAACAATAATTTGATATTCTTAGTTTTTTAGTCTTTTTGGTTCGGCATTGAACCAATCTTTTTCATGTTTAGAACCCAGTTGACTTTATGAAGCTAAAATTTCTAGCTTCACTTCAAACACACATTTTTCCATTCCCATCGCTAAAACAAACATACACTTTATCTAATAGGATTGTGGCTCGTTATTTTCAACAAGAATTTAACTCTCTCTCTCTCTCTCTCTTGAGTTGTCACTTATAACCCTAGATTTTTCTCCTTCATCCATCGAAGAAGGGGGATTCATGGTCAATTTTTTACTCGAAATCACCCCTCTAGATTATTTTTCTCATTCCCATTTAAATAAGTTATTTTCACATATATTTAGTTTTTTTCTTTCGTGATTTCGTCGTCATGGTTTTATGTTTTGTTCATCGTCCTTGTGTGGTGTGTTTGTCTTTCCCTTCATGTTATGGTGTTCGTTATGTTCAGATTGTCAGATCAGTTTTGACCCAGTGCAAATTTAATCAATGACTTTGATATCGTTAATGTAGATACGGAGGCATGAATATTCTTGACACTTGAATATAGTCATATTTGTATGCTTATGTATTTCGTCGTTTTATGTTATTAACTTGTATGATGTGAGTTAATTCAAGGTGAATAAGTGAGATATATGGGGTTCGAACCCTGAACTATATTATGCATTGTCTCTTCCAAATGAGTTAAACTCATAGTGACAATAAGAAAAGGTTTTAATTGTGGTTATGAGTGTTGAAATACAAATTTGTATGAGACCAAGAATTTGAACCAAAAAAATAAAATTGACCACAAATTGTTTCAACGCCATAAATATTTATAAATGACTAATTTATAAACAAAAATAATAATATGAATAACATATTTGAAAATTTAAATAAAGTAAAAAGACTTCTTGTGAAGTTTTTCCTAAATTATTAATTTCATCCGTGAATTTAAAGAACATTGAAATTGAATGAATGTATGATAAACTTTATACTAAGTTGGCATATATTAATAAAATCATAAATACTAATTTTCGTGGCCTTAATTTATGATCACAAGGTAAAGTTACAAAACTTTATGAGTTTTTAGGCTGGTGGAAGCACATACGCATAGTCACACCTTGCATATGCATAGCATTTTGTGAAGTAAAGAATGAAAGCTAGAAAAGGAATGATAAAAATATGCACACCTCTTGACTTATGCACATTTGGGGACAAAGAATTGAATAGCAAAGACATGATGAAATTTCAGCACCTCTTCCTTTGTCCAAAGCCCAAAATGTGTCCTTTCTCTCTCTCTTTTTCTCATGTGATGAACGAGCTGGATCTGACACCCATGATTGTTGGGTCGTCTGCAGTATAATCCTCAAAAAACCGTACCTTACAAGCTTAGGTTTCTAACTTCTAGACATTCTAAATTTGTAACCTCTCCCATTTTATTTCCATCACGTGCATGGTGTAACGGTGGATAGAAAACAATCAAACTTTTATGATATATTATCTTCATAGCCTAACACTATTCTAATACCTATTCTTTACTCTACAATTTTATGCAAGTATTTCTTATTATTTTTGTTCAAAATACTCTTTGACAATGCGTTGGAAAATTTGAAATCGAGATAAGGTGGTGTTGTCATACTTGCTAGAATTGAATGGTATGCACCAAAGTGTGAGGGGTGTATTGACGAAACTCTCAATTATGTTATGTTAAACTATGTAAGTGATTGTCCATGTGAGCTTAACTCAGTTGGTAAGGACAATGCATAATATATACAAGGTCTAGGGTTCAAACCTCGGACACTACCAAAAAAGTATGTAAGGTCTAAGGTTAAAAATGATCCTTGTTGAAAATGATACAAATGATTGACAGTACAAAGATAATGTAACACATACTAGTTTAGAAAGAAAATAAAATAAAATAAAGGATCAATTATAAAATGATGTAGGAGGGTTTCCTTATTAATTCATTAGTATTTTTATTTTAGCACCTATTTGATTTTATTTTTGTCCTTAAGTGTAAACTCCTTTTCAAATTACTAGATGCATTTATTATTTTTTTTCCTAAACATACCCCTAATTAATACTACTATTTTGTCTTGAAATATGAAAAGTCAAATTTAATAGACATACAAACAAATGACAATTTCGTAATATTAACACAAAAAATAAACACATTAATTACGCTAACAACTTTTCTTAAGAAACATGGAAAAAAGAATAGGTGTATACATTAAGAGACGGAGGGAGTATATATATATGATCAATCGACACTATGATATCAAATTTCATATGACGCACAGTATTACAAAATTTACTATCGGATTGAAAATTGTTTTTTTTAAGGAATCGGATTGAAAGCTATTGTTTGTAACCTATCATGTCTATAAAAATTAATATTAATCTAAAATCATTTTATATATGTATATGTCAGTGAGATACATCAAAATTAACGTCTTATGAACTTTTATTAAACCAGTTAATTTTAAAGTATCTCAGAGACATGTCTTATATAACTTTATAGATTTTCTTTTGAGAGGGTCAAACAATATAGATATGATCTATGTTATAATAGATTTCAATCCAACCGTTGAATTTGTTATAAAAATTTGGTAAAAATATTATCACATATATCATAATTTTAAGTTTATCATCATTGTGTCAATTGAACTTTTATATAGTTGAGTGTCACGATGAGATGATATCTCTTCTAGTTAAAAAAAATATTATGATGAATTTCAATATGAATCGTCACAAAAATACATCTTTAAAATCTATGATATACCACCACATACACATATTTCATATATGACATTGATAATTTGAGAAAATAATATAATTGAATTAATCAAATGTTTATGTCATTGTTGAATACAAACATGTGTCAGATATCCAACACAATTTCAATCAAAATTGTTGTTGCTAAAAAATAAAAACTTTCTTAAAAGAACATTGTCGTTTACGTGATTCTATTCGACTTGAGATATTAGTCATCACAATTGTTAGCATATATACAACAGAAAAAATAATTAAAAATAGATATAAGTTGTTATATGAAGATATACTAATTGTCAATCACTATTGGGAATGACAAAGCACTCCTACCTAACTAACTCAACTGCCAGGATAAGAGGGGGCTAGCCTTATAATTTGAGGGAGGGGTTAGGAGGAACCATTTGACAAAACAATCTTTTATGATTTTGGATTTTATATATTGTACATTAGTGCCTTTGCTGATTATATAAATTTCAGATTAAGGAACCTTTAATTTGTGGCTCAAATAAAGTTGTCCAATTCTTATAGTGGCGCCAAATGTCACAAATAAATTGTTCCAAATAGTACCCAACCTTCCCTACTACATATAATAGATAGATAGATACTCATATTTTTGACCCCACAAACCTCACTATACCACAAAAAATTGAAGGTGCAGGTCAACCTATATGGTGGCTGTGTCTTTGTGTACCCTTGTATGCACTCTATAATAGATTATCCGCTCAACAATGAGTTATCTGTTTAACAATTTTGTATAGATTAAAAAAAGTTTATAAATGAAATAAAAGAAATAATATTTTGATTAAATTATTTTTATGAAATATTTATTTATTTATTTATTTATTTCTCATTATCATAAATGTAAGATGAAATATATTGACTAACGAGTAATGTAAGTAATATTAAATAGAGAAAACAATCAAGAAAAAATAATCAATAATATTCAAGAGATTGAAATTTGTTGGAGAGTCTGGTGAGCTCTGGGAGCGGCAATGGGTCAACCGTTCAAGACCCTAAGAGACTTAAACACCACACTCTTACCCAAAACCTTAGGGCAATGAGTTCCCTCTCTTATATAACCTCTGTTTCCTCTATTCCTAGTCGATGTGAGACATAATCACTCACTTGATTACCCAACATTCTCCCCCTCAAGTGTGAATCATCCACATCACTAGCCTAATCCACACTAGGATCCCATTCCCGCTCCCCACCGAGCCTAACCACGACTCTGATACCACTGTTGGGGAGTCTGGGGAGCCCGCAATGGGTTAAACGTCCAGGACTAATAAGAGACTTAGACCCACATCTCTACCCAAAACATTAAGGCATTAGGTATATGGGTCCCCATTCCTAGTCGATGTGAGACATAATCACTCACACTTGATTTCCCAACAAAATTGACATTCATTTTATGATGTTTTTGTTCAAACGATTCAATGATAAAGGACGAACTTAAAATCTTAAGAAAGGGCGTACTCTAAAATCGGAAGGCAACATAAAAAAACTAAATACTTATATAAACCATCGAGCTTTTGGCTAAACCTATGTATATATAACAATATCATTGAGATAATACCGTGGACAAAAAGTTACCTTGTTCTCTAGCTTTGTTTAATAAACCAACAAATGACAGGAGTTGTTTATTTTGGGTGAAAGCAAGGGAGTATAATTACATTATAATATGATATACAAAACCCCACGTAGATGCTTTCTTAAGGTCTAGTACATTGAACTTTCCCTAGAACTAATATCATATATGGTATGTGTGCTGCTTAAGAAAGATTATTCTTTTCTTTCCCTTTTTAAGATCATTTTTAGTCATTGGTAATGGGGACTTCATGATGATATATATACATAGCCTCGTTTAATTAACAACAATACTAGATAACTAAAGCATATTATAGAGGAGTATCACAAACAAGAAACCAAACAAGAGCAACACTTCTATAGTCAGAAACACGTATATTTTGAATTTAGACACACTTATAAATAATTAAAAGTAGAAGAATAAATATTATTATATCAAAATACTAATAAAAAAAATTAACAATTTTCTCTTGTATTTGATTATTTTTTGTTATTGTGCCTAAACTTAAATATTTGTGTTTGTGACGATAGAAGTCTAAATGAAAGGAAAAAAAAAACAAATAAAAAAACAAAATGTACAAAAGGATCAAAAGGGGGGTCATCCCATTAACTGAAAGTATCTATAAATAAATAAGAAGCAACACCAAAACCACATGAAATACTACCTTCTTCACAATTACTAGTGACATTGTTCACCTACATTGATTGCAATAGAGAATTAATGTATTTGCATATAGATTATTAAGAAATCAACTAATTCTTGTAAAAAAAAAATCAACTAATTCATGTGCTTTTTTGTTTATATTTTATTTCAAGGAAAATATCATAAAATAAAATATTATTTTTTCACTTTCATTAAGAATATTTAAGAGAATATAATAACATAAGCCAACTCGACATAATACTTGATGACAGTCCGTCATTTCACATTTTTAGAGTCTTTTTATGATATTTTTGAGTTCACAAGCAAGCTTAAGCAGTAAGAAAAACTGAAGAAAGGGAATCATGTCATGATTACTGAAAAATGTGTCACGATTACTGAAAAACGTGTCGCAATTTGGAGCTCTCAAGAAACATGCATTCGACATTGGTGAAAACGTGTCATGATGGAAAAAACGTGACACGATTATGGAAACCCTAATTTGGGTGGTTTGTTACACAAGCAGAAACATGTCACGATTTACTTAAATCGTGTCACGATTTTAGGAGCAGTTATTTATGCCGAAGACTATTCTGAAAACAAGGGTTACGAATTGAGAAGAGCAAAGTGCGATTTTGAGACATAAAGACGGCTAGGAGGACGATTTCTTCAACCTTCTATCAGTTCATGTATGTTTTGATTATACTATGGATTATACTATTTGTAAACTCGATTATGAGTAGCTAAATATCTTAGAGATTAGGTCTGAGATGATTATGTGTAACCCTAATTGATCCATGTTGCTGTGAAACTCTATTTATTGTAAATGACAATCTAGTTTTTATTCAATTCAATTGTTCTTAATGTTTTTTATATCCTGATCAAATTAAACATGATTTAGTGAGAACGAATGACTACTGACCATAGCTTTCAACTTAGACCTAATTGAATTGTTCTAATAAACAGGGTTATTCTAGGAATGGATAATCGTTTGCTAGTGATATTAGGTTAACGTGCTTAAACCTTCAAAGATTATTAGACCACCTAAGGAATTAGGGGCTGTAGTTTTAGAAGAGGGTCCTAACTCAAGGGATTGATTAAGACTAATTTGTTAACTATCGTAGAACTAGAAAATCATTCACAAGAATAGGCATAGTATACCAATTAGGGGAACATAGATGATTCGAAAGACCTGATCTCATCTCTCTCTCATATTTTCTAACCAAATCTATATTTTCTAACCGAATCTTTATTTTATGTTATTTAATTTTGTGAAATCAAATCAAATCTACTACTTAGGGCAAACAAAATAATTTATACATCCTAAATATTTACTTTATTGCTAAATTGAGATTAACACAGTCCTCGTGGATCCAAACTTATTTTATTAATTTGATAGTTTTTGGTACACTTGCCAAACTTCTATCAATACTTAGGAGTGCAATAACACAATTTTTTTTAAATAAATACGAAAGAATGAAAATAAATAAGAAAGCCATTCATTCAAAATGAATTAATTCTTTACAACCTTATGAACTTAATCTTTGTGGTTCAAAGTAGAA
>Ga0228710_1002889_pt1 | contig 27322 bp, 12 predicted proteins | sample MedpolnodulmetaG_FD_177995 | JGI IMG/M metagenome (GOLD analysis project Ga0228710, IMG submission 177995) | Root nodule microbial communities from Medicago polymorpha collected in Santa Monica, California, United States - pink nodules | ecosystem: Host-associated > Plants > Roots > Nodule... | reverse complement strand
AAAAAAAAAAAAAAAGATGATGGTGGTGACAAATGGTAGTGATGGACGGTGCTGGTGGGGGAGAGGAAGAAGAGAGAGAAGGGGAGCAAGAAAAGTTGTGAGAGAGACTCTCACTATTTTTGTTTTTTTTGGATTGTTTTGAACTGTTAAAGTTTGTCATGTGTCAATTTTTTATGTGAAGGTCAAATGGTGTTTGCCACATAAGGTGGTATGCCTATCACCACTCTAAATTTAGAGAGTCGTGATATTCATCGTGAAATTATCACAAATGAATTGTAACTTTCGAATTTGTTAATTGACTAAATAGATGAAAGTAAAAGGGGTTCCACTATCAATACACGTTTGCTTATTGTGTTACTCTCGTGAGCAAGTTTCTCGTCACGTATATCATTATCCAAATTTACATATATTTCATTTCACGTGACATATATTTGTTGCATGAAAATTGATGTGTAAATCTCGCAAACCTTTTACTCACGAATTTCACTACATGCTGATGTATGGTGAAATATATAAAAGGATCATCATACGATTCTCTTTTTTGACGGATATCATCATGGATTAATGATCATATTTGTTGGTTTAATTTTTATTTTTAAAGTAGTTTGTATTCAAGCCTTTGATTTGCTGGTTTTTTTGTTCACCCAGACAAAATTGCATTCTGCTATTCAATATACCGTGTGACTTAGCACGTTCAAAAAATGAAGGAAAAAAAAACGCCGTTGCCGGGGATCGAACCCGGGTCACCCGCGTGACAGGCGGGAATACTTACCACTATACTACAACGACCTTGTTGATATGTTCTTGGAATTTTTAATACTTAAGACAATAATGTACTAAATCAGACTAGAGAAAAATCTCGAAGCAAATAAACCCCTTCCATTTCTCTTCTCCAGTACAATGTAAGCTGTTGACAAGATTCTGTATTTTCCCTCGCATATTTTTGGTTAATGCTCTGTAAGTTTTTCTTAATGATGATGTTTTGTTCTAAATTATATGAAGTTATGTGTTTCTTAATCATTTCTATATGTTTTTGTATTTCTCAACAGATATAAATGTTGCATCTTGCATCTTCTCCAAGTCCAACCTTATCTTTAACCTATCCCACAAGAAGGAACTTTAATTATCCTCATTATTCAGTTAAAACATCATCATTTTCCGTTCGTTGTTCGGTTCCACAGACAAATAACAATGGAGATAATAAACTGGAATATACTCCTTGGCTTGTTGTTGGTTTGGGTAACCCTGGAAATAAATACCATGGCACTAGACACAATGTAATTACTATTCATTTGTTTTAGTTATTGGTTCTGAGAGCAACCTAACATGCACTTAAAGTGTTTGAATAAATGTTCTTCTAGTTGTACTTAATCTAATTTTGTGGATTCTCTATGGTAGGTTGGATTTGAAATAATTGATAGTCTTTCTCGGTCAGAAGGTATTCTGATGAATACAATACAATCAAAGGCCTTGATTGGAATAGGTGCATGCATCATCTCATCTTCTACCAATGATTTTGGTTAATTGCAAGTTTGCAAGGTTGATTTATATTTGATTATTTGATATGTACAGGTTCAATAGGAGAAGTACCGGTTTTGTTGGCGAAACCTCAGACATACATGAATTTTAGTGGGGAATCGGTTAGTTTTTCGTCCTATATAATTGCTAGATTTTTCATGATTAACACACACACACACACATACTGAAATTGGTCATGGATGAACTATCTGATTCAGTGCTTATAGTTATTTGTGTGTGCTTATTGTCATTCGTTAATTTGAATGTTATCTTTCTGTTATTGAATTGTCTCATTTTTAATATCGTTAAAGGTTGGGCCACTTGCTGCATATTATCGAGTACCCTTGCGTCATGTTCTAGTGGTATGTATTTCATACTTTGATTCTATTTAGATAAGGTTTGAAAATTCGTTGATTTTTCCTTGGCTCTAAGTTTGTGGAAATTTTTATGTAGGTTTATGATGAAACTAGCCTTCCAAATGGTGTTTTAAAGCTTCAACCTAAAGGTGGACATGGGCATCACAATGGGTAATGCTTGTTGTATTTCTTATAACATGGTTATTAAGATTTTTTTAAGTATCGTAACAAAATGTGATTTCATGAATAGGAATTGATAGTCTAACAAATCTGAACAGAATTTCGATTATCTCACTGATGTAAAACAACGATGAATTAAGACATGCAAGTAAGGGTTGAGCTTCTAGGATGCATTAAGGTGTCGTATAAGGCGGACACAGAGCCCATTGAAATTCTTTTAACTTTTAACAGTGTGGGGGTGGTGTGTGGGCATGTTGCTGCAACTCCAAAATTGAATTCTATTGTTTGAATTTTAACTTGATTGACTCTTACTCTGTTCTAAACATCCATAATCTGTAAACCTGGATAATCACTTGAATCTTGCCATGGGTAACATGTATAGTATTTGCTCTCAATTATTTTTCAATACATTTTAGTGATGGACATTTGTCTGAGTTATATCGTAACTTTTATGATTTTATGGATAATACAAAGACTGGCATCTCTATATTGCAAACGTTTTTTTTACTTGACTTATTTAGGAGCTGGCATTACATTTTGCTGTACATGTCCTCTCCTCTTGTACTGGGAAATTATGAAGTCTATAACTGGTGTTAATATTGTTACAGATTGAAAAATGTGATTGGCCATTTGGATGGTTCTCGTGATTTTCCTCGACTTGCAATCGGTTAGTTCTTTGTCTAATGTCACTTTATAAGCTGATATAACCTTGGTTGTTTATCAGAGTATATTTCAAAATTGCATTTTTACTTTGTAGGAATCGGAAACCCTCCTGGAACTATGGATTTAAGAGCATTTCTTCTACAAAAGTTCAGTTCAGTGGAAAGAAAGCAGGTTATACCTTCTAGTCTTCTATCAAGTGTAAATTAGTTTAGTTCTTCTGTCATTGCATAGAGCTTTTCTGTTTATGTTAGTTGTGAAATGCTTCACAGTCTACATGTGTTATGTTATCCAAAGATAAGAGCAATTTAGGATTTAGTTTCTGGTTAATAGATAGTAACAAATTTGACTAAAATGACATAACTGTGGAATGTATCAAAGCAAATTATAAGTCAGACAAGGCAAATGGGGGTGTGGTGGAAAGTGATGCATTGGTGGAATTTTAGTTTGGTGATGCCGGCAAACCTTTTTGTGCACTGGGCTTGTTGGAGTGGGGTGGAGAGTAGGAAAAGACTTAAAAAGGTGTTGAGACTTGTGTGGCATGCAACGATTTGGGTTTTGTGGAAGGCGAGAAATAATAGAATTTTTAACAATGGGATTGGGTGTAGCGAAGAATTGTCAGAGGAGTTAAAGGTGTTGTTGTTGCGTTGGGCTATGCATAGGTTTCGTATGTATCCATGTTTATTTTATGAATGGTCATGGAATCCTAAAGAGTGTAGCCTGCGATAACAGTTTTGGTTTGTGGTGGCGGGTTTCTTGTTTTCTGCTGTCAGTTGTGCTGTGGCTGGTTTTGTGGGAGGGGGCTGTTGTCGGCGGTTTTGGCTGGGTTTTGTTTGCAGTTTGCTTTGGGGCTGGTTGCTGTCATCTGCAGTGCTGGGTTTGTCTGTTTTTTCCTTGCTGTCCTATGCTTGGCTGCTATTTCTGCTGGCTGCTGTTGGGGCTGTTTGGCCGCGTTGTTGCCTGTTGCTGTGTGATAGGGCGTGATGCTGGTGTATGCGTGGGAGGCCATCTATGTTGGGCCTGTTTTGGTGTTGATTTTTGGTCTATTGTATACCTCTGCATCACTCTGTTAGCTTGTCAATGGGTGGTTTTGGCTTTTGGTTGTTTGTTTCGGGTGTTTTGCATATTTACGGCACCTCTTGTTTGTTTGGTTTTGTGCACCTTGCACCCATCCGTCGTTAATAAAATTTGTTGATTGAAAAAAAAAAAGACAAGGCAAATATTTAGACAGTTGGTGTGACCTACAAAAGCAATAGGATGAGTAATAAACCTGCAAATTATACCTTTTTTTGTATTTGAAATTTGATGCCAATACTGTTTTATTTATATTGTTTTAATGGCAGGTTGATGAGTCATTGGAGCAAGGAGTTCAAGCTGTTAAGACCTTAGTACTCAATGGGTTTAACCATCATGTCAATAGATTCAATTTAGGGCAAAAATACAAGTACAATAAAGTTTAATTTCTCTCAAATGTACCACTAGTTTTTGGTTATTATAGATGAAATCCATGGTTACCACATTGTGTATGCTAGCATTTTCACCTAAAACGATGGCCTAATATGTTGATTCGTGCAAGTGCTGACTCTCCCTCACATGGCTCTAGCATATCATTACTTCATAGAGAAAATTAAGCACTTAAATCTAATCTACGAAATTGGTACCATACTTGGGAAGTCAACTTTTTGCTCTTTGCATCTCATAATCCTTCTCTTTGAGAAATTCAATTACCGCATCACTTTTATACATCTTTATTTTAAATTATATTTATATCCTTGACTTGCATTCTGTAAAATCAGAACATCTTTGCTTGAAAAGAAAAATAAAAAAATACTTGCAATCATAGAAGTAGGAGTGTAGAACTAAATACATAAATACAGAGAGAGGAGGCTGTATTTTATGTGGTGTAAGTGAAACACTTTACATTGAATGAGGACAGTCTATACTAACCGTCAATTTGGTAACTACCGAATATTTTGGGATACCAGGCAAACTAAAAATTCATATAAATTGTAGGGAGCCCCTAATATGGTCCCCAATTTTAAGGGTCCATCAATGGTCCTCTCTAAATGACCTTCTATAGCAGATTTTTAAGAAAAATGTTTCATGACCTCACACAGCAAAAAAAATGAAACCTGCTGTAGAAGGTCAATTAGAGAGGATCATGGGTGGACCTTTAAAATTGAGGACCATATTAGGGGCTCCCTAAATTGTATATATAATCTTTATTGTTCTTGAATTGCACGAATCGCATTTGTGTTGTCTAAAGCAAAATTAAAATTTTACATTATACAACGTGAGCTTCATAGAGCTCTATTGTAGTGCAATGTTTGTTAATGGGGCATCAGTTAGATTGGATTGATAACACCCATAAATATAATCCTTGTTTTATACAAATAAATACAATTTTGATTTTTAAATTTTAAATTGAATATGATTTTTTGTGGCATAGTATTTGGTGTCTCTGATGTTGATTAGTTAGCATTGGTTTGGTATGGTGCTTGGTCTAAAGAGCATATAACTGTGGTGTCAAGTAGATGTGTAGTATACTCCACTTATGATGTTAGCTTCAGCAAATGTGTTGAAGCCTAGTTAGATTGATTATACTGAAGATTGAGATGCCTAGCTTGAAAAGTTTGTTGACCCATTTTCTTTAAATACTCTTAACTTTGTTATTAATTATTTTATAAACTTTCATTTTTCAATTCAAATAGTATTTTTGGTTGGAAGGCAAAGTTTAATCGTGTTTTCCATTTTCATAAGTTATAACTCAATTGACAAATGCTGAAATTGTTAGGTTAGACGTTATGATTCTGATTTGAACCTGAAATCTTTCACTTATGTGTGAGTTTTTAAGTGGTTATTATCATTCCGTCTATCTAAAAAAAGAAAAATTATATCTTTAATTCCTAAAACTTTTGTTAATGAGAAATTGAGATAACCCAGTTTCCAAAATAAAAAAAATGAGTTTGAGTAAAAAAAAAAAAATTAATGAGATAATCCATCACATAGTGAATATAAAAAATTCCACGTGCAAAATAGAGAAAAGTTAGTAAATGTCAATACAGTACCCTACACAATTAAAAGAATCTTCTATCTTCTCTTTCATTAATTAGACCGTTGCAGTCTGAAATCCCCTAATCTATTTTTGTTTTATTTTAGTTGAAAAAGTGGTTAAAAGTAGAAGAGAAAGATATTGCAACGGCTCTATTTTTCACTTTCATCATCCTATTCCAAATCAAACCCCCCATTTTTTCTTCTCACCTCCATCTCCACAACAACACCATGGATATGGAGAGAGGACCAAGATACAACGCATACGCTAAGTTAAGAGAAACAAAGCTTCAAAACAACTACCTAAGGCTACAACAATACCAACAACAACAACAACAACAAGAAAATGAGATACAAGTTGAAACAAAGATTCCAACTCCACCAACAAAACAAGTCAAGTTTCATGCTAGTGTTACTTCAGGAAGAAAAGGGTCTTCTCTTATAGCTCAATCTGTTCCAGATTTCTCTTCAATGTTACGAAAAGAGAATCGTAAACCGACGAATATACCACAACCTAGTACTACTACTTTGACGCCTCCTTTGAAGAACAAGAACAAAGGTTGTGTTTTGTCAAGTTCAAGAGGGAGTAGTAGATCAGCAAATGCTGCTGTAGAGAAGAGAAAGGGTGTTGGTGGTGGTGGGATTCTTATGGCAAGGAAAAGCTATGCTAATTTTGATGAGCTTAGAAGTTTTTCTTCAGCTACTGCAAATGCTATCAATGGTGAGGGTAGGAATAGCAGAGTTGTAGGGAAGAATAGCAAAACTGTGTTAAGGTGTAGAGAGCTTTGAGTTCATTCAAATTTGATTCATTTGTTTAATTTATTTAGTTTTGAGAGGCTTTGATTTTATGGCTTCAGCTATTTTTATATTTTCATCTTTATCTGGTTTTTGGTTTGCAATTTAAAAGAAAAAAAATTGGGAAAGGAGGATTACTGGATTTGCAGTAGTATTTGTGTGATTTGAGTGTTGGTTACTGCAACATTACTGTAATAAGAAGGAAGAAGGAAGAAGAATTTTCATATTCTTGTACTATTTTCCTCTATTGATTGGAAAGGAAATTGTTTGTTGTATTTTGAATGAAATAAATGATTTTTTTTTATTTCTTCATTGATTAGTAAAGACTTTGTATGGTAATTGAAACAACCCTTATTATTATTGGGAAAAAAAAAACTGAACTTTTACATTAATTATATTGATACAAACTAGTAAATCATGATTAAAGGTAAGACACCAATTTATTTATTTTTAAACCGGGTGTTCTCTGCACGCGCATCTGCGGAGATTAATCACTCGAGTCTTGTAGGACTTAAATGAGCGGTAAATTCTCCCCAAGAGTTTTAACACTACTACATTCAAACTCAAGACTTTGATTAAGTTAGAAGAGGGCAAGACATCAATTTTATCTTAAAATCATATTTTGTGGATTTTTTTTGTTCTTAAATCTCAACTTAAGGAAAGGAGGTTTTAGTAATTTGGAATTCAACATAGAGCTAAGTAAAACCTAACTAAACTTGGTGTCGATCACTCAAATCACAAACTTGGTGTTCTCAATTGATTTGTTGTTAAATGAAGCACATTATTCATCAGTTGGTTCAATTTTGTGGAATTCAATTAAGCATGAAGGTCTAAATTTTCATAAAATCAAAATTTGAATAACATGAGTAAAATATATGGATCATGTTTGTCATTTTTCAAGAATTATTGTTTAAAATGAGATTTCAAGGTGGAATTCATTTTAATGATCTTCTTTCTTAAGCTGTAACAAATATTCTAAGCAGATGCTGAAACCACAAACATACATGATTACTTGTTGGCTAATTTGCACAGATAAAAGCATATATAACAGTAACAATTCTAATAAGAATATATCAAAACAGCAGCATTGTCACTGGGACTTTATTTGTCCATTAAATCAAAGAGCCTAAAGAAGCCTCCAATAGAGATACCATAATCCCATTTATACACAATTGTTTTATAAGCAATAATAATTATTCTTGACACCAACAAGGTCTTGAACAACTTCATCAACCAAACTATGAAGTATGTCTCCATCAATATCACCACCAGCCTCAAACGCTTCAATGTCAAAGTCGTTCCATTTCCCAAGGGAATGACTCATCTCCCATTCGATTATTTCGTCCGGTACCATCCCAACCATACACACCCACTTATTAATCTCTCGCTTGACCTCTTGAGCCAATGTGTCGGCTTTTACACATAATAGCAGCTTCGTCCAGGCCTTGAATCCGGTGTAAAAATATTGCCAACAATTTGATTCTAGATATTCCATAACGCAATCAAAGAAAAATCCCTTGACCATCTTTGTCGATTTGGAATCCTCACAACCCACAAAACAATTAAAATCGGTCCACATAGCATCATCTGACATCGCGTCCAATTCGTTAAGAAGAAACTGATAAATTAGAAGCTGTGGTGTTTCTTCCTCGCTGTGGTCATTTGCAATTCGAAGCACTAATTCAGCATTCAAGAGAACATCCTTCATATTGTTGAGCTTACTTATTGTACATTGTTTTCCAAAAGAATATAAACTTTGTAATGCCATAGGAATTTGGTTGACGATAACAGTTAGTATTTTGCCTATACTTCCTTTATTAAAGGATGCGGCAGAATCTAAAAGTTCATCATCATGGTCTGATGGTTCCGGCAGACTGTATGAGAAATTCATGGGGTCAGGGTGAAAACCACGCCCTGGAATTCAATCAATCACGAGGGGTTATATAAATTGAAATTATGAATCACTTTTACACGATTACAAATTTTTCAAGTTCCAATTTACCTGAGCTATCGTCTAGACTGCAAGAAGAAAATGAAGCTTCCAAAACAGAACCAGGACTGAGATGATTATCATTGCAAGAGGTTCCTAACAACCTTTCTTCTTTTGCTCCACACTAATAAGATAAGAAACCAAAGATTATGTCCGGTATAACAGTCACAATTCTAACATTCCACAAATCACTGTGTAAAGCACTCGTTTCAGGAAATAACATTCTGTTTATTGAGGATATTCGCCTCTTCCTATACAGTCAGAGTTTTGGAAATAAAATATATTTATTACTTAATGATTAGTATCTCACTTTCCAAGCAGCATAGATTGATTTTTTTTTTTTTTGTGGTGGCTGGGATTTGAACCCCAGACCTTGCATATATTATGCATTGTCCATACCAACTGAGCTAGGCTCACGAGGACAACATAGATTGATTTAATAGAGGAAGAATAGATTTAATGTATCTTAGGGGGTCAAATTAGCCTAATTACTCTTTTTGTAAATTGCATTCAGAATTTATTACCTTGATGTATACAAATATCAGATTGCTGTGTTTTTCATTCTAGCAAGTTATACAAAATTATGTAGTACTGCCAATATTGTGTGTATCAGGGATTTTCTCCAAAGTTTGACATATGCCATGATATGACCAATTTTTTGTTCTTTAGAAGAACAAAATCGACAAACAACTTTGAATTTTACATGTACATGATTGTTTAGGCCACTATTTGAGTTCATCATAGGCCAATATTTGACGCCCATTATATGGGTAGGCATAGCATTCAGTGGTACTCAATACTCATCTATGAGTCATAGACATGTGGTTTCAACTCAAATAGAATTCGGGTAAATTAAACTTTCCATGTGTCTACAACCTACTGCAACAATGATGTATTCTAATCAGCTGAACATTTCATGGAAATCTTCAAGGGGATAGCGTGATGCCAGATGATACTTAGATGCAGATGTATAAAGTGTGAAATATAAACAGCAGTAAAAGCAAAGTTCACATAAAGAAGAGCAGAAAAATCAGGCAGAAAAGCATTTCTGATCGCAGTATATCCAACACGAATTAATACATAAAATTTAGACTACTCAAGCACTGCACTACAAGTTTTCAACAAAAATGAGGAAATGAAAATTGTCAAACAGCTAACTGATACCAAAAGAAAAAAATATTCTAAATTTGGGCACACTAAGATGGTAATGATGAAGAATACGTACAAGGAAACTAGCATCTTCATTATGCATGTGGCCATCATGACAGATCAGATTCTCTGAACTTAGAGCAGATATCAGCTCCTGAAGAATCACGGCACTTGATTTTTGAGGTACACCAGTTGCAGCCAACTCATTTTCTTGAGAGGTTAATTCCTTCAGCTTTTGTTCAAGAAAGGCACCTAAATTATCAACTTTCAGTGGTGGAGGTCTTTGGAAGTATGCCTTTCTCTCATTGTTGCTGTTTGTCTCTTCCTCTTCAACATGAATTCCCGTCTTTTGCTTCAAAGGGGAACTAAATGTGAATGAAGCTGCATTATTGTTCATATTGTGAATCGCCTTAACTGGTTCTCCTTGACCTTTATTTTTTATATTGGAACTGTTCAAGGACGAAGAGTTAAAGTCCCTCCGTTTTCCACCGGTTGCCTCACGACGAACATTTCTTTGTTTCAAACCAACTGAATTAGCAGGAGTCGTCCCTTCGAGTCGTGTGACATTTGGTGTCCTTTTCCTCTCTAATGTCCTTACATGAGACAAGGACTCAAGACGTTGTCTATTACAAGGTTTTTTCTCTAAGTCAAATTTGGAGCTGTTAACTTTAGTAGGCGACCTCATCCTCGTTTGACCACTGATGCTTCTATTCAAAGCAACAAAGTCTTTAGTCCCACTTGTAGTGTTTGCACACGATGATACTCTTTTTACTTGCATACTACACATTGTAGATCCAGATGAAGAGCTTTCACTGCTTAATTTCGATTCTTGTGCTTTGCGTTTGTAGGCAAAAGAAGATGCATCATCCTCTTGGGCCCTTATTGGTCGGCATGATGAACTCGAACTCCGTTGAGCCGGACCTTCGCGGGGCATTGTAATTCTTATGGTAGTCGGTTCATTCCACGACAGTTGTGCATAATTTTCCTCCTCTCCATCCGTAACATGAGATGCAAATTTTTCCTGACTTCTCAGAAGTACAATATCTCTTCCTTGTCCGTGAGAGGGAGTAATCGGCATTCCCTTCTTACACGACGATACCATCGAGGTAGTAGTGATCACAGCTGAAACAGTCGGTGGAGGAACATCGGGTGGTCCCCTAACGTCGGCCTTGCAGTCAATTACATCAAGCAAATTGCCACAATTCTTGCAAGAAGTCTGCCCTATTGAAGTTTTGGATGCGCTGGAAACGTAACAAGAATGATTTGGCATTATCGCATTTCCCACACCACCTTTTGCAATGCCAGCCTTAAGAGGACAAGCGGAAGCATGATACGTCAGAGTGCCTTTACCTCTACTTGCCTGCAGTCCAGGTTCCAAAATCTTAGCAGCCGCTCCTATTAACCTAGAGCTTCGAGAAGCACTTTTTCCAGAAGTAATTCTAGGACTCTTCAAAGGAGAAGCAAGCTTTGGATGATGATGGTGGTTATGCTTTTTCGCTCGCGACAAAACACTCCTAATATGAAGGGCCTCGGCTCCAAATCTAGTCACGGCCTTTCTCTCACACACTCCAGTTTTCTGAAGCTTCTGAGGTCTTGAATCATGCTTTACAACTCTCATTTCCAAATCTTTACCATTCCTATCCAACTCACAATGATTACTCAAACACTCTTCCCCATCACCATAACTATAATCAGGACACAAAGCTTTCTTTGATTTCTCTCGCTGAGCAGCTGGTATAGAATCTAAACCCATCAACCTAGCTACCAAACTTGGAACTCGCATTTCACTCTTTCGTTCTACATCCACACCATGACTCCCACCTTTCGGAAAACCTCCACTATTCTCATTAGCAATCTACAATTGAAACACATCCACAATATCCAACAAAAAGATTAAGTAAGAAACATCAAAGAACGCCAAATTAGAAATCAACAACAATAAACCAAAACCATAATAAAGCCTTACCAAGTGAAGTTTGGAATTTGGCATTTTTTCATCTCCCCTAAACTTTTTAGCACGACCTGAAATACACACAACAACAAAGATCAAAACAATGCCTAGTATAGTTTTTCATGCCAAATTATCTTATTATAAGAGAATTATATGAAAATAGATAAAATTACAAATTAACTAACCTGGAGTCAAAAGTTTCTTGGAGAAGAGCTTTTTCTTAACAAGCCTCTTCTTCCAATCAATAAGCTGAAAGAAAATACCAACACAGCCACCAGGTTTTTGAACCTTATCCGTAATAGCCAAATTCTTCACAGAAGAAGATTCACTCATTTTCACAAAACTTTCCAACAACACACCCCAAAAACAAAAATCATAAAAGATTAAAACAACTTCCTTAACAATGAATTTCACTCTACATAGTACAAAACCATAAAACCCTCCACCCCATAACAAAAACAAAAAAAAAAAACAATTTTTTGATAACCCTTTCACTCCCTGAAAACTTTGCAATTCACATTACCTCACCAACCTCCTAAAAAAACCATCTTTTTCTTCCAGAAATGTAAGCCATAATGACAGAAAAGAATCCCAAAAACTAGTTCTTTAAGGTAACAAGGTACAATAATGTAATCCAAAACAAACCCTGCAAAAACCTCTGGTGCTACTCACGACAGCACTGAGCATGAAAGCAACATATGATACTGCAAAAAAATGTTCTCACAACAGCTTTTTCACTCTTTCTTCTTCTGCTTTTTTGTGCTAGTAGTGTGGCGCGTGCAGGTTGTAGAAAGTGACAGAGAAGTGAGTAGGATAAGATGAATGAAAGAGACAAAAAGTACATAAACTTCGCTCATCTATGTATTATTGGTCAACACACAAAATATTTATATAAGTACATTCTCTATGTTGATGTATAATGTACTCCTCCATCAAGATTCATGTTCATAAGTATAATCTTCACCTATTTCAAAAAAAAAGTATAATCTTCCCGTAATCATAAAGATTAATCTTTTGAGATTATAATAGACAACATAACTCTCTCAAGATTTATGGCTGCATTTCTTCATTCATACTAGTAGAATTATTTTTAAAAATTGAACAAAACAAAAAAATTAAAATAATCAACACTTTGGATTTTGGGTCTTTTACACTATATATGTATCAATCATTATTATTAGACTATACAAACTTACGATGTTCATGACAAATACATGACCTTCCTTAGTCAAATCGCAGAGATTCTCGTTAGTCAGATTTTATTCCTATGTTAACGAGTGCGCCAATCATATTTTAAGGAATATAAGTAATAAGTATTAATGAAAATACATGTAATCAATGCTTAAAAATAATTATTTAACTAATGTTTTGGAAATTAAAATATTTAACTTTTTTAAAAAATAATTATTTATTTTAGAATGGTTAATAAACGCTCCGATAGACACGCTAACAAGACTTTTTATGAGTTTTACTAACAAATACCCTGTTTAAAAATAGAAATAATTTATAAATTTTATGTAAAAAAATGTTACTTTTTAGACTTTCAATGTGTTAGATTACACCATTTCTAAAACAAAACTTTCTCTTTAAACAAAACTTCCTCTTTAGCATTGCCCTTTTATAAAATCATCATTTATTAATGACACAAAAAAGAGATTAAAATAATTGGAAGGAGAATAATAAAATAGCAAGGGGTATGTATAAAAATGGGGTAGCGTTTGGGTGACATTGTGGTTGGTGACATTAGCCAACCACAATGTCACAAGTGGTCTTTTCCTTTCTCTTTCATAAGGTATTTTTGTTTTTTAGTACACTTGTAACATTGTGGCTGGTCAATGTCACTAATATCACAAACCACAATGTCACACAAATACAGCCTTGTACATGGTCTCACCATATCTGATGTATTATATGTAATCTTACCATATTTTTTAAATAAAAGACTTTTCTAAACTTGAACTTATGTTTGAATATTTGAGGACAAGGGTTTGGACACTTGGTTTGAGCACACATACATAATTGAAAAAAAGTAGGGAAAAAAATAATTAAACAATATTCCTTTTTTAAATAATTAAATGAAATATATTTTGTTTGTGGGTGCCTAAATGATGTTTTTAAAAGTTTGTGTCCAAACAAATCTTCTCTTTCAGTTACGCAGCAACAACTTTATTGTTATACATTAATATTTTAGGATTGGGGAAAAAAAATACATTAATATTTTAGGATTGTAAAGTCATATATAATAAAACATGTATATTTTTTTCAGAGTGTCATATAAAAAACCAAGAGAAAGTAACATTGGTTTTACAAATTTGTCATTCAAAAGAGATAATTAGTTTACGCTCTCAATATAATATTTATTGTGAATCGTAGAAAAAGATGTAAAATAAGTAATTGTAGGTTGATAAATAAATAATTAATGAAATTGAAAATTCAACCAAATTTTTTGAAAAAGGTGCAGAGAAGTTTTTCAAAAGGGCCTTATATTAATATGCAAAATTAATATGTTTGTTCAGAAAAAAAATGCAAAAATAATATTTGAGTTTAATCACAATTATTCCTAAAGTTGCACCGTAAATAGTTATGGTACGGGTTAGTACAGTAACTGCCAATAATTATAATTAAAAGTTAAATATGTTTTTAGTCTCTACAAAATTATCAGCTTTTAAGTTTGGTTCCTATAAAATTTTTATTCACTTTTAATCTCTATTTACATTTTACAGGGATTATTTTGGAGGACTAAAAGTTTCCATTTTTTATAAAAAGTTTTCAAAATAAAGACTATCTTGCAAACCACAATATTACGGAGGACTAAAATTACCATTAAAAATTTATAGGGGCTAAACTTAAATACTTGTGATTTTGTAGGGATTAAAAACATATTTAACCCTATTATTAATTGACTATAAAAAAATTTACAATACATTATATATACAAAGGTTGGGGTTCGAAGGAGAGACACCCAACTTATTTATCAACCATGTTACTTGAACAAAGAAATATATATTTATACTACAAGTGTATCTTTGTTTTACATACTACAGATGTATCAAAATTAAATTCTCAATTTTGATAAGGATTAATTATATTTCTGAGTTAAATATATTTTTGATCCCTATAAAATTTGAAACTTTTAAATTTAGTTCTTATTTAATTTTAATAGATTTTTTAGTCCATATAAAAATAAATTACATATAGTTTCAGTCCCTATTAAAACAAAGTTTGTCTAATTATCCTTAAACTCTTAAATCTTTAAACGATTTTTTTGAGACAAGTTTAGAACACCACAAATGGTTTTGTTTGCTAAAATTTAGAATTTATTAACATGAAATGAATTAAATATGAATATTTTTAAAAGACAAAAGTTCAAGATAAAAGTAACAAAAATATGAACGTAAAAATAAGATTTTGAGATAATGTTTTGCATGTGAACTTTTAGTAATGTTCTTAACACTTCTGCAAAAAATTGTTCAAAATCTTAAAAGTTTAAGCATAATTAAACAAATTTAGATTTAGTAAGGACTAAAATTGAGTGCAAATTTTTTTTATAGGGGATAAAAGAACTATTAAAATTAAGTAAGGACTAAACTTAGAAGGTCCCAATTTTATAGGGACCAAAAATATATTCAACCCTATATTTTTTTAATTATATGATGTAATATGAGAGGAAGATAATGTTTTATGTTGGGTTTCAGGTGTGAGTGATTATGTCTCACATCGACTAGGAATAAAGGAAACGTTGGATACATAAGAGAGAGGACACATATACATTATGCCTTGAGATTTTGGGTGGATATATGGTGTCTAATTCTTTTTGGGTCCTAGAAGTTTAGCCCATTGCCGCTCCCGGAGCTCTCGGGACTCCCCAACAACTGGTATCAAAGCCCTGGTTAGGCTCGATGGGGAGCGGGAGCGGGATCCTAGTGTGGATCAGGCTAGTGATGTGAGTGACTCACACTTGAGGGGGTTGTTGGATTTCAAGTGTGAGTGATTATGTCCCACGTCGCCTAGGAATGGAGGAAACGTTGGATATATAAGAGAGGGGATCCATATACCTGATGCCTTAAGGTTTTGGGTGGAGATGTGATGTCTAAGTCTATTAGGGGCCTGGAAGTTTAGCCCATTATCGCTTCTGGAGTTCTCCGGATTCCCCCAACAACTTTAGTTTAATACTCCATTGAGTCACATTTATAAGCAAAGGAAGAACATTAATAATTCATTAAACTTAAACACCTGTTTTTTTTACTTATAAATGTGACTAAAGGTAACTCATTTTATCGTGATTTAACTGCGATTTTAGTGTTCTTTTTTTGAACTTATGGAGGATGTGAAATTAATTTTCAAAGTATAAAATTGATTTTATATTTTACAAAAATATAGAATTGATTATAATTAACTTTAATTTTTAATAAAATTGATCTTTAACCTCAGACATTTTTAACCCCTGTATAGAATTGTAACTTTTGACCAAAGAATTGATCTTTAACCTCAGGCATTTTTATTCAACTCACTTTTATATATTTATATATAAATAGTTTCATATTCAACATATCTTATTCAAAATTACTTTTTATAGATCGAGAACCAAATCTCACAAAAAACTTTTAGATGTATCAAATTACTTTAATCTCATTTTATTTTTGAGCGAATAGTTACGAATGTGTAACGAGTAGTCACAATAATCTTTCAATATATCAAATTCTAAAATTGATTTTAGTTGTGCGCTTTGTTAGTCGATATAATCTTTGACGTTAAAATAATTTTTCAATGATGACTGTAACCATTTTTTTATAGGGATTGATATATTAGTTAGTAAATATTTATATACATTGATATGACAGTAAATAAATACATTGAAAGACATATATAACAATATTAACTAAACTTTTTAATGTTAGTGAATATGTCGAATGACGTATTTCACAATAAAAAAAATATCATGAAATTTCGATACATTAATAGATTATTATGCCCATTCATCATACATGCAGAAATGAAAATATCTATTTTACCCTTTCATTTTTATACTTACGTAGTGGAGACAAGAAACGAAAAAAGAGGTTCGGGTTTTTGTGTAACGTTGTGTCTACGTTTGTCTGCTATTCAATTCAACACTCAATAGGAAATGGACGGTGCCTTGACCTCACGCGCTTTCAAGGGCATGTGAGCCCCACTAGGGTTGATTATGTAATTACCTATTCTATTGCATGAAAACAGCAAAACTCACTAGTGTAGTTGGATTAGAACTGAATGGCACAAAGCTTGCAAAAGGAAATTAATCATGCAAAACTTTTTCCTTTCTTTCTGGTTATTATTATTACCTGCCAAATTTACTTGTTTGGTTTGCATCAAGAAAAAAGTTTGATAATGCATGCATGATGGGAGGGGCCATTTTGCTCCATCTTTTCAGTTAAACCACTTACTTTCTTGTTTTCTTATCAAACTTTTTGATTGATTGTAGAATAATGATCAAACTATGTGTAAGATTGGAGAAGAGCACATGATCAATGTTTTCTAATTTTTATGAAGCTTTCTCCCTATTTTTAATTCCAAAACTCTCTCCTTTTTCTTCATATGTTCCAAATTAGTTTTTCATATTTAATTCAACATGGAGGATCTTAATCTATAAGATTGGTTTAATAGGGAGATCGGGAAAAAATAAGATAGGTGATAAAAAGTAGGAAATTCATAAATAGTCTGTTTGGTTTGACGTGTATGTTGCAAATTCACATCTTGGTAGTTTGTAGACGTGAAAAAGGAGAAACTCTAAAATGTATTTTCACATCAACATAAATTTTTGTTGTGATTTCGCCGACTCCATGTCATGCCAAACACATACAAAGTAATAGAAGGTAGAAAAGCATATTGTATATATTTTCTAATACTAGGCATAACAAGCAAACCAATAATACGAAGAATAATTTTCTTTTATACATATCAATTAAATTGATATTACGTAAAAAAATCAATTAAATTGATATATTTATTTTGTTAACTCAGCCTCTATTAATTCAAGTATTAGCTGTATCATGTCATTCAAAAGAAATCACTTGTGAGACTCAAATCAAACCATAATATATTTTTTTTACAATTCAAGCCCTAGTATTTTTTTAACGGGAGTACTGTTCTTTGATTTCATACTACTATATTAAGATCAGTGTTTGGTAAGTTCTCATAAAAAATATAGAGTGATGGATGCTAACATGTATATGGTCTAAAATATATATACAATACGATTTTCTTAATATATAGATGTGCCCACATGAACCGAGGGTGGACATCACCTATATTCCTGATTGAAAATGACTAAAACAGTAACCAAGGTAAAAAAAAATGTGAATATCAATAAATAGTGAAAAGAACTATATTCCCACATGAACCGAGGGGGGAGTGTTTGTGACAGTGTGAGAATGAGAAAGTGAAGGGACCAGTGTTGGCTCTTTAACGTGGTTTCATTTCTATAGGAGTACGTACACCCAAAGAATTTTTCCTCAACTACTAGCTTGCGTATACTACTAAAGATTATACTAAGTATGATTAGTTAGAAATAGATTGTCCACAACTATGAACAAATCTTAGAGGAAATTGACATCAGATTTTGTTATTTTCGTGTTTAGAGAGATACCAATCCATCAAACCAAGAGAAAGAATCAGCTAACGTGAATGGAATTTGTTGAGTATATATATATATAATCAGATGTTGATACAACATATCAAAATAGAAGCTGTTGAGTATCATCGGATATTGATACAAAACTTAGCTAAATACGTTATGAAAATAACCGATTATTTTGTATTGGTTTTTAGGCAGATTGTTTTATATTTGTATGGTTGATTTTAGTTTTGAAGTTGTTTGTAGTCTCTTTTAATCTCTATTGCTCATTTGCCGTGTTGTTGAGTGAAGATGATAAAAAAAAAACATAAGAAGGAAATGTTGAATTATGTTCACTTTTTTAAATTTTTTTAAGAGTTTTAGCATTGGTCATGAGTCAAGTTATTCAGATTTCGACTCAGAGTCTAATAGCAGCGATGTAAAACAAATAAGATTAAAATAAACTGTCAATAATTAATTTAAATTGTCAAATCTTATATAACCAACTAACCACAAGACTAACAAATGAAGGATGCTATATCAAGCGAAGGAAAATTCCACGAGAAATCCACGATAGTGTATTTTAACACAATTTTGCTCCCACTTTAATTACTTCTTTTGCGGCATTCATGCTGGTGCTGGTACATGTATAGCTAATTAACACTTCCCAGGATGATTTCAGGAAAAAAAAACTTTCGCTATACTTATCTTTTCCCCTAACAAATAGATGAACCAATCCTAACTTATGAAACATAAACTAAATAAGACTATAAATAACTAGCAATGAATAAAAGATAAAAAAAAAAGTTGTATTAGTTGAACAATCATTTGTATGACAACTAATGAGATAACCATAAATTTACATAAAAAATAAGGTATTGACACACAAACTCTTAGAAGGTCTATTAGTGAGGATGAACTTATCCAATGATCCTTTGGACGTGAAGTCATAGATAAGTGCTCTTTAATTTTGTTCTCATAACAAAAACCCAAAAGTGAACGATCTTCACATGTGAGGTCTTACTAATTCTACTTCATTTATGAAATCTTTTTCATCACCCTTTGAATAATTTATTATTTTCACTGCTACTTGACGACCATCACGTAAGCTTGAATTGTACACATCACTAAATCCTCCTTTACCTAATTTCTCTTGAAAGGTATTTGTCATTCTTTTCACGTCAGCATATTGATATTGAGCATATTGATATGTTCAATCTTTCAATGAAATACTACACACTACGGTTATTTGAAATTAAAAAAAAAGTTCAAATTTTTCTTTTACAATTAAAAAGTTCTTTTTTTTATACAAAAATTAAAATTTTGGAAAAAAATTTCATAATGAAAAAAAAACAATACACTAGATAATATTTTTTGAAAATAAAAATTTAGATAATATTTTTCCATAATTGAAAAATTGAAAATATTTTTTCTGAATTTTTTTTAAATAAAAAATTGAAAATATTTTTTCATAATTTAGATAAAAAAAAAATTTAAACTTAAAAAAAAAAAAGATAACCTTTTCCCATAATTTTTTTTTCAGAATTTTAATAGAAAAAATTCAGATTTTTTTTCTAAACTTTTATTCCAGAATTTTTATAAAATCTTTTTTGAAATTAAAAATTTAGAAAAAAAATCCTTTTTTTTAACGAAATTATGAAGATTTGTTAAAATAAAATAAAATTCTAGAAATTAATTTTCAAAATAAAAAATTAGATAATTTTATATTTTCGATTTTTTAATAATTTTAATTTAATTTAGATTTTGTTTATACAATTTCGAAATATATAAAGGTTGAGATTTTTTTTTAAAAAATAATCTTCTTAATTTTGAAAAACAAAAACGAATTTTTTCGATTATTTTTTTAAAAAAAGGCACAAATGCCACGTGTATCCATAAAAAAAATGAAAAACAAAATTAATGATAGAGTAAGCACGCCACGTCATCAGAAAAATGTGACCCAGCGTGCCACATCAGCGAATATACACAATCAGATGGTCTGAGGGGGTATTTGAAACAAAAAAATACAGGGACCAAATAAAAAAAAAATTACAGGGGGCAAACTTGGAAATTGCCTATATTACAGGGGTAAAGCATTATTAACCCTGAAAGATAAGTGTTGAAAACTAATAATTTTTGTGAACACTGATTTAGTGTATGTCTAGAAATCACCCACTAAAATGTTTGAGTTAAAAGCGATAGTTCAAAAAATATTTGAACTAAATTATTTGGTTATTAATATGTATAATATAACATAATACTATCAAGTAGAATTGATCGTAATAATGAACTACATTAAAACAATACAATACAAGATTGGCACTCACACACATATAAAGAGTATAAAACATACGTACACTTTATAATTGTCTAAGTGTTGTTGTTTTAGATCTACCACCGTTGGAGAAGTTGCATTTGTCCTCCTCCACCTTATTGTTCATAAATATTTTGGCCAACTAAAGCATTGCCTCTTGTAATTAACCTTGTCTTTGATGGAAATTTGAGAATTGGTCTCGATAGATTGTTATTATAAACGTCAAGAAGTTGAATTTGAGGCAGAGTTGTAAGAATATGTTGTATTGAACTAATCAATCTATTGTCAGCAAGAGTGAAGTTCACTAAATTAGACAAATTGAAAAATGCGGAATTGCCAAATCAACCATCACAATTTTCCCCCTTGACACATAATCACTCCCTTGTCGGTACAAGCATCGTTTTCTTTACCATTTGACACAAAATCAGCATGCCCAAAATCCTCCTTCACCTAATTTATCTCGAAAGAAGTTTGTCATTCTTATATCACACATGCACGTCCGCGCGCGAGCCCTCGCACACGCACATGTTTTTTTTTTTTAAGACCACCTTTGTAATAAAATATGATACCTCTTACGCATACAAATAATCACAAATCCAACACTAAGCAATGATGCCCCCTGCATGAAACTAAAAAAGATTAGAAATAACTATCAATAATTAATTTAAATTGTCAAATATTAAATAACCATCTAACTACAAGACTGACAAATAGATGAACAAGTCCTAACTTATAAAACATAAACTAAATAAGACTACAAATAACTAGCAATAAATAAAAGATAAAAAAAAAAAAAGAGTTGTATTAATTGAACAACCATTTGTATGACAAATTATGAGTCAACCATAGATTTACATAAAAAAACGAGGTATTGACACAAAAACCCTTAGGAAATCTATTAGCGCAGGTGAACTTAACCAATGATCCTTTGGAAATGAAGTCATATATTAGTTCTCTTTAATTTTTTTCTCATAACAAAAACCCAAAAGTGAAACGATGTTCACATGTGAGGTTATACTAATTCTATCAACTTGATTTATGAAATATTTTTCATCTCCCTTTGAATCATTTATTATTTTCACTGCTACTTGACGATTATCACGTAAGTTTATATTGTACACAAAACTAAATCCTCCTTTACCTAATTTCTCTTGAAAGGTATTTGTCCTTCTTTTCATGTCGGCATATTGATATTGAGCATATTGATATGATCAATATCTTTCAATGAAATCATCCACACTATGATTATTTGTTTTTGTGTTTTCTCGAAGATCCACACTAAAAAAGAATGGCCCTGCATGAGATCAAAAAAGTGAATGATAATTATAAATAATATGTAATTATTTATGTTTAAAAGAGTTAGTTGAAAGAACAAATAAGTAATTTAAATTGTCAAATCTTAAATTATAAACTAACCACAAAACTAAGTAACTAATACAGAACTAAATATAACTTATAAACCCGAAACTAAATAAGATTAGAAATAACTAACAATAAGTAACAGATAAAAAAAGATAGGTGTTGATAACTAATAATTTTTTTAACATTGATTTAGTGCATGATTGAAAATCACCCACTAAAGTGTTTGAGTTAAAATCGATAGTTCAAAAAATATTTGAACTAAATTATTAGGTTGTTAATATGTATAATATAACGTAATACTATCAAGTAGAACATGATCGTAATAATGAACTACATTAAAACAATATAATATAAAATTGACACACACACATATAAAGAGTATAAAACATACGTACACTTTATAATTGTCTAAGTGTTGATATTTTAGATCGACCACCGTGGAGAGAAGAAGTTACATTTGTCCTCCTCTACCTAATTGTTCATAAATATTTTGGCCAAGTAAAGCATTGCCTCTTGTAATTAACCTTGTCTTTGATGGAAATTTGGGAATTGGTCCCCATAGATTGTAATTAGAAACATCAAAAAGTTGAATTTGAGGTAGAGTTGTAAGAATATGTTGTATTGAACCAATCAATCTATTGTCAGCAAGAGTCAAGTTCACTAAACTAGACAACTTATGAGTCAACCATAAATTTACATAAAAAACAAGGTATTGACACAAAAACCCTTAGGAAGTCTATTAGCGAGGGTGAACTTATCCAATGATCCTTTGAAGATGAAGTCATAGATTAGTGCTCTTTATTTTTGATTTAATAACAAAAACACAAAAGTGAAATGATGCTCACATGTGTGGTTCTACTAATTCTATCTAATTCATTTATGAAATCTTTTCCATCTCCCTTTGAGTCTTTTATTATTTTCACCACTACTTGACGACTATCACGTAAGTTTGAATTATACACAACACAAAATCCTCCTTTACCTAATATCTCTTGAAAGGTATTTATTTTAGTGTTTTCTCGAAGATCCAAACTAAAAAAGGATGGTCATCCATGAGATAAAAAAAAGTGAATGATAATTATTAATAATATATTATTATTTATGTTTAAAAGAGTTAGTTGAAAGATTAAATAAGTAATTTAAATTGTCAAATCTTAAATAACCAACTAACCACAAAACTAAATAATACATGAACTACATATAACTTATAAAATCGAAACTAAATAAGATTAGAAATAACTAGCAATAAGTAATAGATAAAAAAAGATAGGTGTTGATACCTAATAATTTTTGTGAACATTGATTTAGTGCATGTTTGGAAATCACCCACTAAAATGTTTGAGTTAAAAGCGATAGTTCAAAAAATATTTTAATGAAATTATTAGGTTGTTAATTTGTACTATATATAAAGAAAATTACCCCTTTCAGCACTTTTGAGCTGGCTTTTTCTTTCAAAAAATACCGTCAATTTTCAATACAAATAACACATGTAACAAATAGATAAGAATAAATTTAAGTATTAAAAGAAATGTAATAAACAAGATATGAATATATATATGTCTGTTTTTTTCCTTTATCATTTAAAAATTGTAACAAACTAGATGAATATATTTATACTTACTTTTTCATTATTCCAATTATACCTTTAAATAATTTTTTCTATAATAAAGATTGTCGTTGGTGTCATTAAAAAAAATTAGATTATATTTTTTTGTTATATTGTGCGAGTCATTGAAATAGATAATAATAGTTAGTTTGGTTTGTTATAATTTGAAAGCAACAAACATTTACATATTTAGTTTTAATCAAAATTTCATAAAAAATACCGTTCATAATTTTCAAACGTTAGTACAATATAAAGAGCGGAAACGTGCCCGTCTTTTCGCTAGTATGTGTATTATAACGTAATACTGACAAGTAGAACATGGTCGAAATAATTAACTACATTAAAACAATAAAATACAAGATTGACACAAACAGACACACATAAAAAAGTATAAAACATACCTGCAATCAAAACAAGTCTCAATGTTGTTGTTTTAGATCGATCAAATGGGGAGGGAGGGAGAGAGAGAGGGAGAGAGAGAGAGAGAGAGAGAGAGAGAGAGAAGAGAGAGAGAGAGAGGAGAGAGATTCCAAATGGATTTTCACTATAATCACAATTGATTACAATTGTTCAAGGAGACAACCAAGAAACTTCCAAATGTTCAATCACAACTGAAAGAGACTTCTAAGAGTTTGCATATAAAATAGTTTTCTTACACTTGACATTCAATCAGAGGTGTAAATAATTACAAAATAGAACATACTCTTAAGACTTAGAATTTCTATGATATGAACTTAGTAAGAGATTCTTAAGTATTCTATGCGTTTTTGAATTTGACAAAGTAAGGACACTATTAAAATTGTGGATTCTTGTTATCATTCTTCAAGTCTTCAGTTCCTTATATAAGCAAGAATTTGAGAGATGTTATAGAGGTGTCAGCGCTTTAAGAATCGTTGAGAAGCTTCAAATCAAAGACGTTGGAATATTTCTAGATATGAATAATGTCGTTGATGAGACATTTGAAATTCATTTACTGCAATTGAAATTACCCGTTCATTCCTTTTTTCCTTGAAGCTCTGTGTTTGTTTCTGCACATGATCGGAAGAAGACAAACTGCACTATATGAGTCTGATATAAACAACTTCAGAAGAAAATAAAGTATGACGTGGATTCTGAGTCCCGAGGAGTCTTCTGTCTTTCAGAGTCTCATGGTCCTCATAGTATGGTGATCTTCAATGCCTAGTAGCCTTCAGAGTCTAGTGGTCTTCAAGGTTTGATGCAGATCTTAAGCTTCTTTTGTTTCCAAATGCTCTTGTATATTTTTTTTTCCAAGATCAGAACTTAATTTTATACTATGAATTTTAATTTATGGTCCTACATACTTGAATTTATATCAACATATCCAATTGTTCTTTAAAACTGTTATCATCAAAACTCTAGAAGTATTGTACAAATCCAATTTTGTTCCAACATTGAGTGTATAAATATGTTTGAGTACCTTCATCCTTTAAGTTAGCTTTTGAGATGAGATTCAGGCCTATTTTACATGATATTAGATTCAGGTTAAATATTGCAATGTAAGAATTGGACCCAGACCCACGTTAAGTGTGAAAATGGATGTTGAAGTTAGTTATTTGTAGTTCGTTTCCAGTCCCATAGTGCAATGTGGGAAGTGGAACAATTTAAGCCATAGTGCAATGCTTTCGTATATTGTTAGAAAATGCCATATACATTGAAAAGTTGCAAGCATTGTTGTTGTGCATTAAGTCTTCAATTGAAAATAACTATACCATCCGGTCACTATTATAATAAAAAAATCTAGATTTTAGATTCATTCAGTAAAATTGGATTTGTACAAAACAACGGAGAAGATGAAAATGTTGGAACAAACATTAAAAGCAACAAGAGTAAGAGAAGATGAAAATCTTGGAACAAAATTGGATTTATATCAGCATATCCAATTGTTCTTTAATGGTGTTATCATCAAAACTCTAGAAGTATTGTACAAATTCAATTTTGTTCCAACACTGAAAGCAACAAACATTTATATATTTATTCTTATTAAATGTGCATTTTAGATTCAAACATAAAACATAACTCTTCTTAGTTTAACATGCGCATTTATTTTTTAATGTGAGAGTAAGAGAAGATGAAAATGTGATAGTAAATGTGGTAGCATGAGAGTGAAAAACAGCGGAGCTTTAATTTTGAGGTGGATGGAGGAAGGAGGAAGGAGGAAGGAGCAGGAGGATGGATAAAATTATTTCCTATTCTTTTCTTTTTTTTTTCCTTTCATTTTTTTAAATTTTTCTCGCAAAAGAACTTTTGGTCCCCTTATTTAAATATTTTTGAATTTTTAGTTCTCTTTTTTCTAAAACCAATTGTTTGGTCCCCAATTTAGAAAATCAACGAATTTTTTCGACCCCCTCCTCTATAAATAATGCCGCACGCTCATTAGTGATGTGACACTATAGACTTCGCAATATCATTAGCCACATCGTTTCCACTTGATTTATTGAAATATTTATTTAATTTATATATTAAAAACAATTAAAAATAAATTTCCTCCATCATCAACACCAATGCATCCACATCAACACTCTTGAAACTCATACCCTAAATCTATATTTTGGATTTCATCTGTGAAGCTATTTTGATATCCTCCCTCTAATTTCCCAAAGAAATAAAAATAATCCCGAACAACTTATTTTCCCTTTTTAATTTCTCCTACGGATTTAGCACCACCTATAACGACAGAATCAATAACATGAATTTGGACAAATGAGTAAATTTGAGAGTGGTTGGGAAACACATGAAGATGCCAGGGAGGTGTCCAGTGAAGCTTCAATGAAGAAAAAAAAATACCAAACTTGTACTATTTCTAAATAAATTTTCATATAATTTTTTTTAGAGATATAAAGTAAATGTTTAAATATTAAATTTGACTTTCTAATATATACGAAATTTGAAAAATAACAATGTAGTAAAAAAAATGACTAAATTTTTCCCTCTTAAGTTTCAAAAAGTTGCAATTTTGACCCCCTATTAAAAAAAATGAATATTTTGGCCCCTTAATTTAACAAAACGTTGCATAGCCACTGAGAAGACGCCACGTGCCCCAAAACAGGGGGCCAAAATTGCAACTTTCTGTAAAGATAAAGAACCAAAATATCTTATTTTCCTAAAGATAGAGGGACAAAATCTCACATTTCCCTAAAGTTGGAGGGTCAAAAGAGCATATTTCCTTAAAAATAGAGGGCAAAATATTCATTTTTTTAATAGGGGGTCAAAATCGCAACTTTTTGAAACTCAGGGGAAAAATGCACTTTAGCCTAAAAAAAAATACAGAGATTACTTGTGTAATTTGATATTTTCCTATTTTTGACCTCAAACTTTTCATACATAAAGTCTAGAATGACATAGATGCTGAATTTTTTCATGATTTTTCGCATAGATGTTTAGAACGTTTAAAGCATAAAAAACTAAAAAAATAAAACAACGGAAATCTCAATCTAGAAATCGAATTTTGAGTTGTTTTTTTTACGAACATCTTTATAAAAATATATATAGTAGAATTGCAAAGTTTCGCAGTATTCAGACGATGCCTCGATTTATTTTGATTTTCCAACCAAAATGTACAAAATTGCAATTTTACTCATAGTGAGCACATGCTCATGGGTCAAATTTTGTTCCATAATTTTGTCAGCATGTTTAGAACACCACGAGAACCTCCCACTACTAGAAAAAGCAAAATTAGCGAGGGAAATTAGTGACGGAAAAAATGAAATTCCTCACAAATTCCTTGGTCGCAAAATTTAGTGACGGAATTAGAGAGGGATTTCATGTTTTCCCTCACTA
>Ga0228710_1002888_pt1 | contig 27329 bp, 19 predicted proteins | sample MedpolnodulmetaG_FD_177995 | JGI IMG/M metagenome (GOLD analysis project Ga0228710, IMG submission 177995) | Root nodule microbial communities from Medicago polymorpha collected in Santa Monica, California, United States - pink nodules | ecosystem: Host-associated > Plants > Roots > Nodule... | reverse complement strand
TAATGAAGTGCACAATAAAAAACTATTTTAGAATTTCAATATATCGACGAACTATTACTCCAATAAAAATTGTTTCGTAAAAAAAAAAAAAGAATTATATTGGTAATTTAAGATGATTTTATCCTTCTGGATAAATTAATGTTTGGAATGATATGTAGGTACTAGATTGGGCGGTAAATTAACTGACAATCCCCCATTCCCGGTTTTTCTAGTTTTTCGCATCCAATCCTCACAATGCGCTCTTCCACTACCACAACTCTTTCTCCGCTCATTCATTTCCTTCACTCCTCTCTACATTTTCACTTTTTTTTTTTTCAAAATTAAATTTTCACAAACAATAATGACTCTAAATTCCAAGAAGAAACAGCAATGAAATTTACGGATTTCTAAATTGGTAGCCGTCGGTACTTCTCTATCCATTTTCATTTCCCTTTCGTTTTCATTCTTATTCTTTTTCATTTACGATTGCATCTTAAATTCCAAATTCTTACAACAATTGGAATGCATTGCTTGGCGTGTTCGACACGACACCTACAAATGTGATTATAATCAATTAATTTACTTTTTTTAAGTTTTTTTATCTGTGTAGACGTGTCCGTGTCAGTAGTGTGTCTGGTGTCTGTATATTTGTTGGTGCTTCATAGATGCATTGAATTACTGAAATTGTGCTTGAACAATTTTGTTTTGTCTGTTATATTGGATCTGTTTCTATTCCTTTTGTTCCCCTTAATTTTAGGTGTGTCATGTCAAAAACACAACATGACAGAAATAGAAGCAGAAAGAGTAAACAATGTTATCTGATGAGTATTGAAAATGCAATTTCTAAAGCCAAACACATTCTGCAGAGAACTTGGCATTTAGCATAAGGAAACTTTAAAGATTTTCATATTTATTTGTGTATTCAATATTTTTCTGCATGGAAAAAGATAATTGGAGCAAATATCATTGACGGCTATGACTGGTGGCTTCCTTTCAGGGCAATTGTTTGCTAGATCGTGAAAGACCAAACAATAGAAGAACAATATGGGCATTTCTGTGAGAGATTTGGACCCAGCTCTCAAGGGAGCTGGACAAAAAGAGTATCCTGTACAAGTTCAAAATAATGTATTGCATTGTTTACGATTTATTATATTTTCATTCTCATATTAATTCATTCAACCTTGATGCTTCATTTAGTTGTGAATGTTTGGTTTCGATTGTTGATCCTACACTTTACAATGATCTTGCATTGTTCTCCTTAACCATATACAGTGGACTTGAAATATGGCGTATTGAGAATTTTAATCCGGTTCCCATCCCTCAGTCTTCTCATGGAAAGTTTTTCACTGGAGACTCATATGTGATCTTGAAGGTAAGTCACATGTTCTCGATGATATTTTGTTCATATAATGCTAGCCTCATGTCGGTATTCACTTTTGCAAGAAACTTGTATTTTTTTATTTTTTATTATTACTGTTTTATATAGAGATTGATATTTTAAATAAACAAAACTTATATGCAATGCTATCGACATTGTTATTATTGTTCTTATGGAGCTGGCACTTACATAAGAGAAAATTCTGAAGCTTAGATATTTACACCGCCAAGTCCTTTGATTGTCGTCATGTATTAAGAAATAAAAGGAAACAGAAATTGTGTTATAAAATAATTCATACAGGAATCTAACTCACCTTGGTCAGTTTTATTTAATAGGAACTTTTGTTTCCTCATGCTTTCGAATTTCGGGACAAAATGATGGTTGCAACAATGATTTTCTTCATTTACAAAATATAACATTTTGACTTAAATATACATGAAGACATTGATGGCTTCTTTTGACAAGTTTTATTTTTCTGTTGCTGAGAAATATAATTTATTAAATCTTTGGTTCGAACCTCAAACCTCTGTATCCCTTATTTAAGCTAAGTTCACACTATTTGTTGTTCTTTGGTTTTTGTGGATTATGTTAACCCAGTAGTTTATAGTTTTTCTGAGTTTACGGTACTTCCTTCGTAATAGTGTATGCAACAATGTATTTCATTAGTATTAATTTTTTCTTTTTCCCTATCATCTTCACGTAGACAACGGCATCGAAAAGTGGTGCTCTGCGCCATGATATTCATTATTGGCTTGGTAAAGACACCAGTCAGGTAAGTTCTGTTGTTCGTATATTGTCATCCCCTTTCGCCTGTTTTTAGTTCACTATTTGTTATAATTTTCCCATTTACGCAATGGTGATCATAACTATAAAATAGGATGAAGCTGGTGCCGCAGCCATCAAAACAGTTGAGTTGGATGCAGTTCTAGGAGGACGTGCTGTTCAGTATCGTGAAGTACAGGGTCATGAAACTCAGAAGTTCCTGTCATATTTCAAACCATGTATTATACCACAAGAAGGTGGAGCTGCCTCTGGTTTTAAGCATGTTGAAGCTGAAGAACATAAGACACGGTTGTTTGTATGCAAAGGGAAACATGTTGTGTATGTCAAAGAGGCAAGTTTGATATTATTCCCCTGTTATTGATTCATTGCGGTTTGAGACTTGCACATTATTAGTATATACAATTACACAGATATCACATGTATATAAACGCTAGTTTCTACCTCTTGATTAAATATTTATATTGGTCATAGGTTCCTTTTGCTCGATCTTCACTCAACCATGATGATATTTTTATTCTGGATACCGAGTCAAAAATCTTCCAATTTAATGGCTCCAATTCATCTATTCAAGAAAGGGCTAAAGCATTGGAAGTTGTTCAATATATTAAGGATACCTACCATGATGGGAAATGTGAAGTAGCTTCTATTGGTAAGTTTACTGGTATATTCGGATGTTCTAAAGGTCATTGTTGTGTATTGGATGTTTACACTTGTATTTCCATGAAGAGGATGGAAGGTTGATGGCTGACTCTGAATCTGGAGAGTTCTGGGGTTTGTTTGGTGGCTTTGCTCCTCTTCCGCGTAAAACAGTCAGTGATGATGATAAGACAATTGATTCTCATCCTCCAAAGTTGCTTTGGTAATATGTTCTTTTAGTTTTTCAGTTGATATATTCATTTACACTGTCAATATATTCCTTTACTTTTTAGCAATGATATTTGGATGCAACTCATTAATGTTTGAATGTGTTTATAGTTCTCCTCTTTCACTATTGTTTTAATTCCCCATTTTCTGTAAACGTATGTTGTTTATCAATGTAAAAAAGTAGTAAATTTACCATTTTAGCCTGAAGTTGATTAAGTTGATAATTCAGAAGACTTGGAAATAATTCTAATTATTGCGACATCTACACTGATAAAATTATATTGAAACATTAGACTCTATAATACTCTATTTATAATAAAATTATCATTTTTTCCAGTGTGGAAAAGGGGAAGGCAGAGCCTTTTGAAACCGATTCTTTGACAAAGGAATTACTGGACACCAACAAATGCTATATTTTAGATTGTGGGTTAGAGGTGTTTGTTTGGATGGGAAGAAACACATCTCTCGATGAAAGGAAAAGCGCAAGTGGATCTACAGATGTAATTTCTCTTCTTCTTCCCGGTATTGTTGAGCATTTGTTAGGAGTGTTAATGATTATTGGGTTTCTGCTGGCTAAAAACAGGAACTAGTCAGTAGCACCAATCGACCAAAATCCCAGATAATCCGCGTAATGGAAGGATTTGAAACAGTGATGTTCAGGTCCAAATTTGATTCTTGGCCTCAGACAACTAATGCAGCAATGCCTGAAGATGGCCGTGGCAAGGTAGCAGGTGAGTTTTAAATAAACTTTAACGTAACTAGCCTGAATAGTTTTTTTTTTGTTGAGGGGTAGCCTGAATAGGTTTCTTCAGCATCATTTGCCCGACTGTTATCCTATTCTAATATTGTGTCTTGTTTCCAGCACTTCTTAAACGTCAAGGATTGGATGTCAAGGGCCTCGTGAAAACTGATCCAGTAAAAGAAGAACCTCAACCCTACATCGACTGCACAGGACATTTACAGGTACTCAAATACATTTTATATCAAATAACTCATCACAACTGATATCTCATGATGCAGTTTTTATCAGTATTATATTTAATTTTTCAGTGGTCTTATATCCCCTATGTATTTGATTTCTCAAAGTGGGAGAATCTTTAGAATTCCAATCACTATATTCTCAAAACTCTACCCCATTCTAAAGATGATCATCAAAATGAGAAGCTTAAATGCACAAGAGCTATACTCTATCATATGCTTCGAATAGCCAGCATCACACTTCACAGTTCCTACACAAAATGGATGTAGAAATATCAAACTTTTGATCCTTGTTTTACCTGATTTATCTGCTAACTATTAACCCTGGGCCAATTTCTTATCACATTGAATTTTTATTAAAATAAGATTTTGGTCCTGTCCTGTAGTTTTATCCATTTGTGTTTGGTCCCTACAAGATATTGGTTCCTTGATTTATCTGCCAACAATTAACCCTGGGCCAATTTATTATCACATTGATTTTTTTTTTTATTAAAATAAGATCTTGGTGCTGTAGTTTTATCCATTTGTGTTTGGTCCTTACTAGACATTGTTCCTAGTCCCTACATTTTCACTAGTTTGGGTTATGTTCCTCACATCGAAGTATTGGTTCTTAATCGTTTGGGTTTGTCCATATTGTTTCTACCCAATAAGCCATTGTTCCCTATTTTCCACAAAGGTTTGGTTCCTATAGTTTCCAGTTGGTAAGGTATTGTCCTTCCCAGTCCAAAACTAAATCAATGGAAACAAAAGGGGCCATAATAAGACTATGTTAGAGATTTTTTCTAGCGATTATGTTAGGAGCTAGTCAACTGTAAAATTATTTATTTCTCCTACTAGTGATAGGTATATAACCTCATTTAAGGATTGAAAAAGCTATTCTGAGTAGCGTCCTTCTGGCTTGGTATTCCAATTAAGTTTCTCACATTCTACAACATAAGGATTTAAGGATTCAAAATCTCTTGAGAAATTTCAAAAGACATGTTCTGTACTCATCCTTATTTGGATGGATTGATTGTGATTTTAATAATAGACTTCATTTCCAACATTTTCTTTTGCTTAATTGTTTATGTTGTTGACAAGTGTTATACCATAACTCCTCAGGTTTGGCGTGTGAATGGTCAAGAAAAAAATCTTCTCGCAGCCACTGACCAGTCAAAATTTTATAGCGGAGATTGCTACATCTTTCAGTATTCATATCCTGGAGAAGATAGGGAGGAGCATCTTATAGGAACATGGATTGGAAAGAACAGTGTTGAGGTGAAAGATTTATAGTATTTTTTTCTAGTTCTTTCTGAATGTGTGTTTGCGTTGATTTATTCAATGTAAAAACTCAAAATCTGTCTTAAAATATTTATCTGGAGCTGAAAATTATGTTAGTGAATTATAGCTTATCAATTTTATTACACCATACACAAAATTGGTAACTGCTCTGGGACCAGGAAGTGTTGAATAAATGCATAAACTAATTTGGTCTTGTTATAAAATTGCATTATCCTGCGTTTCTTACAAGCTCTCTGTGTTGAAATTAGGATGAAAGAGCTTCATCTCTTTCACTAGCAAGCAAAATGGTCGAATCAATGAAGTTTATTCCATCTATGGTATTTTTTTTCTCTTAAATTGATATTTTCAATTTGTTGAGAGATTATTTCTGCTCATTTCTCATGTCCTTACTGATGTTATCCATGTGTAATTGAAGGCTCGTATTTATGAAGGCAGTGAAACAATTCAATTTTATTCCATCCTCCAAAGCTTGATTGTTTTTAAGGTTTGTTGGATTTTGATTGGTGTAACTAAGAAAAAGCTATTTTATAGGTTGAATTCTTTTTTATTTAATACTGGTCATTTATTTCAATTGTCTATCAGGGTGGACTTAGTGATGCATATAAGAATTACATTGCGGAGAATGAAATTCCAGACGAGACATACAAGGAAGATGGTGTTGCATTATTCCGCATCCAGGGCTCTGGACCAGAGAGTATGCAAGCTATACAAGTTGACTCAGTATGTCATCTTGTCTGTTTGTAGTGGCCATTCTAGCCCCTCATTTTGTATGGGCAATTTATAATAAAATAAAAATAATCACAATTTTTCTTTTCATTGTCTTTGTCAACCAGGCTGCTTCCTCATTGAATTCCTCTTATTGCTACATACTTCAGAGTGAGTCCGTTGTTTTTACATGGTATGGAAATCTTACAAATTCTGATGACCAAGAACTCGCTGAGAGAATGCTGGATTTAATTAAGGTTTGTATGTTTCAAGATACTTAAATGTGAAAAATTCGAAGTCCAAACAAACACCACAATTTTTTTTTTTCCTAAAAAAACTGACTAACATGTTCACGTTGAACAATTTTATATGCTTGCATATGGGGTTAAGAAAATATTGAGCTTATTTGACTTTCTTAAGACAAACACTTGCATAAGTGTTTGAAAAAACATGTAAAAAAGAGATTATGTAAAACTTGTTATTGCCAAACTTGCCATTGGACTATATAGAATTGCCTCAGTTTTCCAGTGCCTTGGTTTTGATCCCAGAAGGCATTATTTATCCCAAGCCACATTACCCAGCCCAGAAATTATGCAAAAATATAACTGTATATTTATCAACACATATGCTTGCCAATTGTCTGCAGCCGGATTTACAATGCAGACCACAAAAGGAAGGTGCAGAAACTGAACAGTTTTGGGAATTGTTAGGAGTGAAAACAGAATATTCCAGTCAAAAGATTGTGAGGGAAGCTGAAAATGATCCTCACCTATTTTCCTGCAATTTCTCAGAAGGTAAGGACCAATACCTTGTTAGCTGGGTAGTTTTGTTTGATATTCACCCACCCACGCCCATTTCTTCTTGAAGGCAAATAATGACTGACTTATTTATGATGGTTTCTTTCCCTGCCTGATGTCAACATGCAGGAAATTTAAAGGTGTGTACACCCATTAATCTGTTCAAATGCACGATTTTTTAATATTTTGTGCTGAGTTGATCCCATCGTATGAAGGAAATGTTTATTTACAGGTGATAGAGATACACAACTTTTCCCAGGATGATTTGATGACAGAAGATATCTTCATCTTGGATTGTCACTCTCAAATCTTTGTGTGGGTTGGCCAGCAGGTTGACCCCAAACGTAGAGTGCAGGCTCTACCAATTGGTGAGGTATAACTGGTTTTGTTTGGTTGGAACATACAAACATGCTGGTATAATTTAGTCCCTAATACTTTGAAGAGTTTTTCATCAACCTAAAATTTTACACCGTGGTTATTTGCTCCTCCTTTTAATTTTTTATTGTGGATTTAACTGTGACATTTTTTTATCGTTAAAACACCATTAAGCATTTTAACTGCAAGTCTGGCAGAGCTTTTCCTTGTCGAAATCATTGTTTAAAGATCTTAAGCAATTATTGTTTCAAAATTAGCGCACCGAATGTCTTTTATTCCGTATTAGTATTTCTGAAGTCATATGTGTAATTTATTTTTTGACAAGATCGAAAGTCATATGTATAATTCTTAACTTATTATTTTGGAAATTTACAGAAATTTCTCGAACACGATTTTCTTCTAGAAACAATATCTCGTTCTTCTCCAATATATATTGTCATGGAAGGCAGCGAGCCGCCTTTCTTCACTCGCTTCTTTAAATGGGATTCTGCAAAATCTGCAGTAAGTTTTACAGTGCAATATCGTAATTATATGACTTCCAATAGTCTTAAAATTCTGACAATTAAGAATTCCTTTTTACGGCAGATGCTGGGAAACTCATATCAAAGGAAGCTTGCAATCATGAAAAATGGGGGCACTCCACCTTTGGTTGTAAGTCATCAAGTCAATGCTGCCTTTACAATCATGAGTATTGCGTTTGTATTATGTGTGTCCAAATCAGACCACACTTGCATGTTGTGTGCTAGCTTAGTGGTGGTGATTGCCTAGCTTTATTTTCTGAAAGGACTTATAAAATTCAAATCCTCGTTGAGGCGTGCATGGTCTAGTGCCTCCCCCTAAATAAATAATAATATTGTTCCTAACTTATTAAAAAACTTGCATGATATAGACACGAAAAATACTCTTCTGACTTTTATCTCAGATGATTTTAACATTACTCTTTTCTCCACTTATACAAATGTAGGGAAAGCACCTGGTCTTCATATTAATATTTTGATCATAGAGTAAAGAACCATATTTGTACTAAAAAAACACAAAAGACCTATTTATTCTTGAAAAATGAAAAGTACTCATTTGACTCTAAAAAATTACAGATGTGGATCAAATTAGTCTTTGTTACGATGGTTTTTAAGGACATATAAAAGACTAATTTAGCCTAACATTTGAGATTTTTGACAATTAAATCGATACTTATCATTTACCATAGACCGAAATAGGTCTCGATGTCTGTTTTCAAGAGCAAGTTTGGACTTTCACTCTTGATTTCATTTGCATTGATATGTTTTGTTACTACATTTTCAGAAACCCAAAAGAAGAGCATCTGTATCTTATGGGGGAAGGTCTGGTGGTTTGCCAGAGAAATCCCAGCGCTCTCGCAGTATGTCTGTTAGTCCTGACCGTGTTCGTGTGAGAGGAAGATCTCCGGCCTTCAATGCATTGGCAGCTACTTTTGAGAACTCAAATGTTAGAAACCTTTCAACTCCACCTCCAATGATTAGAAAACTGTACCCAAAATCTATGACACCAGATTCAGCAACGCTGGCACCTAAATCATCAGCCATATCTCATCTTACTTCTACTTTTGAACCACCATCAGCACGAGAAAAATTGATTCCTCGGTCACTTAAAGGTATGAGTAGATGAGTTCATTGTGATTTTATTATATGTTAGAATTTGTTCTTTTGTAAAATGCGTATTCTCTTCTCTGAGCTGCTATGATGTGATGGGAGCACAGATACTTCCAAGTCGAACCCTGAGACAAATAGTGACAACGAGAATTCTACGGGCAGCCGAAAAGAATCTCTTACTATACAGGAAGATGTGAACGAGGGTGAACCTGAAGATAATGAAGGTCTTCCAGTTTACCCATATGAAAGTGTTAAAACAGATTCTACAGATCCTATGCCAGACATTGACGTGACTAAACGAGAGGTATAATATTATGACAATGTCAACATATAAACTTGTCTTTTTTTTTCTTTACTTTATTCTTTGCAGGTTAAATTTTATAATTAAATCCTGATTTCATTTTCATTCTGACATGTTTGAGCTTGGGGCATGCAGGCTTATCTATCACCTGATGAATTCCAAGAGAGACTGGGAATGGATAGGAGTGAATTTTACAAGTTGCCAAAATGGAAACAGAACAAACTCAAAATGGCTGTTCAGTTGTTCTGAGTCAAGTATACTTAACCACATAATTTTCCTTGTACTGGTTTGATGTATAGGATTATTTCATTGTTCATAGCTGCTTCGAATTAATTTTGTAGGGAAACAAAGGGTTGTTGGTGAGCTTGTCTTTTTGGGGTTCCTTGTTAATCATTTTTTGATTCAAAATATGAGCTTGCAATAGGAAGGTTGTATTGATAGTTGAGTTATGAAGTTTGTACAGCAGAGTGTAAAAGCCACTCAACTCATTATTTATTTTGGAAATGAAATAATATTCTTTACAATCAATCTTCAAATTCCTTGTGTTTCATGTTAACATTTTTCTTGGTATATATGTGTGTGTGCACGCGTGAGTTTAATGGAGATGCACTGTCAATGTAAGATAGTCTTACACCGACATGCAATAAGAACTCGTGCAAGTCCCTTTTGTAACTCCCCCTTTTTGCCTCAGTTCAATCTCCAGTTAATAGCTCATTTCCTTTGTTTTGTTGCAAGGACTGATGCAGTAGAATTACTCTAGAAAGAAAGAAAATCATTTTATTGTGTTCTTTATAAGAAATCATCATTTTGATCCTTTTTGCATATCAGTAGATCATCCTCTACGTGGGTTTACACTTTACAATGATTTCTAAGTTTGTCAGTGGATCATAACCTTGCTTAAAGTACTTATCTGTTCTCTTCTCCTTGTCTAAATTCTACCTGTTAACGGAGTATTACATAAACCTTTTCTGACAATAACTCCCGATCCTACATTTAAGAAACCTTCGGTAGCTGGTACATAAATATTTGCATTCTTTGGATTGACATCAATAATATTTTTCACTAGTGATTGCTTGTTTAATCTGTTTTTACTCTAATTTTAGTAATGTATGCAGTGGTGTGGTCTCCTTTGGATAACAAAGCAAAGGTTATGGCTGATTTTGGTGAAGATGGGTATAATTGCATTATATGAATATATTTCTCTCAACACTGTCGCACATTATAACAATATATGATACAAATTGAATCACATAATCCTTGAATTACACTGTTCTGTCCTGAAGTTCTGAATAGATTAGAAAATAGAAAGGGAATCCCTTGTATACAAGGATTTCAACAGTGTTTGAGGAGAAAATGTTTTTCATTTTGTCATGCAAAACCGTTCTTCTTTTGTAGCATGAAACTGCAAAGAAGGATTAAGATATAGAACTATACTACACATATGTATTTCAATCGGAGTTTGGAATGTTGTCATAGCCCTTAACTCTGCTCTATCAAATTTTGGTATGGTTACTGTGATTTGATACCTGAAACCTTAATTTATGGATCAGCCTTATAAGTTTGGTTAATTATGTTTTTTTATGTTGTCATCTACTACATATACAGTTAATCAGTTATACATATTGATCATTCAACAAAAATAAAATCAGTTATATGCATTGATCCATTTAAGTATTTCACTAATCTTCTAGGAAATATTTATCTGCAGGGTAGCTTGTTACCACGGCAATGAATGATGAAAGGAATGAAATATGAATGTGTCTTTCATCAAGTTTTTACATTCATGTTCCATTTAAACCTCCTTGATTGAAGTAGCCAACAGTTATGGAAAATCGAAATTAAAGCCTACAAATTTAGCAGATTTTCATGTTGGGTTGAATATGCTAACTACAATTCAGGAGATTGTTTGTTTTATTTTTACATGCAATGCATGTACTATATCTTTGAAAAATATTATATATTCAAATTTATTTATCTATTTAAAAGGTTACAAGAACGCCGTCTGTGGGGATCGAACCCACGACCACGTGGTTAAAAGCCACGCGCTCTACCACTGAGCTAAGACGGCTTCTGCTCTAATTTTCCAACATTTACTTATTTATTTCTATCAATTAAAATTTGACAATAGACAAAATGCTTTATGAAACTATTGAAGGTAACAACTAACAATGTTACAGAAGGAATATTCTGTTACATTTCTGTATTTTTGTTTTGTTGAAAAAACTTTGAACATGATGGTGACACAACAGGTAATGTAAGGCTTAATATATTGGTTGTTGACTTTGATGAGTGAATTTTATTCATTCTAAAACCACACACTACTACAGCTAGCTAGTGGGATGACAATTTGATTGATAACGATGATATTATGAGTTAAGCGCAAGTCATGGTGAAAATCCATGCACCACCTCGTGGTACCATAATTATTAATACATTAACAGTAAATTACACTTCCCCCTTCTCAAAGATGATTGAATTACACTCCCCTTCCCTCTTATGTTAAAATATACACTTCCCTCCCTTGAAAAGTAAAGTTGATACTCCCCTCCCTCGTGAGATGCTTGAATTTCAACACTCTCCCTTAATAATTAAATATACACTACACTTTAATCTATTTTAACATAAATAAATATTTTTATAATACATACTAGTTTTGAATCACAATTTAAAAAACATTAAGTCATTTTTTTTATAATTTAAATGTCAATTATAATTAAGTTTAAATATTTTGTTATTAATTTTATAATTTGGAGTATAAAATTCACATTTAAATAAGCATTACTTAATTGATTTTAGTTATTTTTCACATATTTTAATTTTATTTTGGGTTTTTTATATTTTATAACAGGGTTTAAAACTATATGTTAATGAAACTGTGAATAAAAAATAGCAACAAATATGTATTCAAATTTTGATTTTATTAAAATGAACCTGTAATACTATTTTTCTTCAAAGTGTGTTACACTATTTTTTTGTTGGATTATTAGAAATAAAAAAAAATTATTAAGGGAGTAAAGCGTAGATTTTAACATAAGAAGGGAGATGAATGTAGTTCAAGCTTCTCTCAAGGGAGGGGAGTGAAATATTTTCTAATATGTTTTGAATAAGAGGGGAGGGAAGTGTATATTTTAACATAAGAGAGGAGGGGAGTGTAATTCAAGCATCTTTGAGGGGAGGGAAGTGTAATTTACTCATAATTAATTAGCTTATCTATTGTTCGTTCATGCTGGCTTATACTCATATATGTCTCATCTTGCATGTGCATGGCTTGACTACAATATATATGCTAATCATTTAGATGATGATGATTATTATTATTATAAATAAAATTATGGTAGAGGGAGTGCAATGAGCAAAACAAAAAAAAAACAGATAAGGAATTCAAAGAAGACTCATAGCAAAATATAACAAGATGGAGGAAGTACACCAAGAGAAACTAGGAAGAAAGAAAAAAAAGGACAATATATTAGAGGATTCTTGAAAGCTTTGTAGAATCAAAGAAGAGTACTTAGTTTCTAACCACATGTAATTCCAATGTTACAAAATTGTTTGCTTGTTGGATGAATAATGCTAGCAACATTTTTATTAGATGAAATACATATGAGTCACACCATTTTATTATGATCTATTTTTTGGTTGGACCTACATGTATTTCACTCAATAAAAGAGTGAGTACGTGTTCAAAAAATTGTGTACTAAAATAAATGTTGCTAGCATTGATTACCGTAAGATATGATTGAGCATTTGTGCAAATAAAATTAACCACAATTTTGAAGTTTATTAACCATCAACAAAGGTTTAAAAAAAAAACACAATTAACCACAATTTTGAACATCATTAATCATAATTTTTCTAAGTGTTCAAATATACATATACAAATAAAAATTTGTCCTTAAAGGGAGTGTTTCACCTATTTAACACAAAGGTAAATAGACGTCCCACTGTGAAGTGAACAAAGTGGGGGTGTTTGTAGCCAATGGGGACTATGAAGCCTACACTCTCTCTTTACTATTTTGTGGGTCCCGATAAATTGTACTCCCTCCGTCCCTTTTTATAAGAATAGTTTACAAAAATCGCAGATATTAAGAAAAGTCTTTGGAGTAATAAATTTGTCTAATAAATGTGTTACTTTTATCATATTGCCCTTTTTGTATAAATGCATTCAATGTTAATTTTCCATATTTCAAGATAATTGGCCGTATTAATAAAAGTATAGTAGGAAAAAGAATAATAAATGCATCTAAAATTTTGTAGATAGTCTTATATTTATGGATATTTTTTTAAAAAAAGTATTCTTATAATTAGGGACAGAGGGAGGGAGTATTAAAATAAGAGAGATGTTAATTAACTAAAGACACAAGTTTAGAAACTAAACATAGAGTCCAGAAGTCCTAGCTCAACTGGCAAAATGCCGAAATTGTTAGGCCGGGTGCCATGACCGGGGTTCGAACCCCGGTACCTCCACTTGTGTGTGTAAGTTTATAATGGCTTTGTCATTTCTTTTATCTACCAAAAAAAAAAAAAAAATTAAACATAGAATTATTTTATTTTGAAAATGATATATTTAATATCTTAAAAACTTATATTTTATATTTTCAATACAAAAATTGTTTTTAATTTCTTTCTTACCTTCAGAACTTGTGCCCTTAACCCTAAAAACTCAAGTTAACATGACCCTTAAAATAAATATTTTTTGTTGAAATGTAATAATTTAGAGTTGTTAGTGTGATCTATTTAATAAAAGATTGAGTTATTATTGGATTAGAGAAATTAAATGTTTATTGAATATTAACATTAAAAAAATTATAAAAGGTAATGTGTAAACCCACCTAAACACTCAAAATAAATGCTCAATGTGAATAGTCTTAAAAACATATTTAAATTGTATTAACCATTTAAAATTGTTGTGGAATTTTGATATCAAATTTAAGTGTCAAAATACCATTTCTCGTCTCTAAACTATTTTGATATCAAATTGTTATGTACTTTTGTGAAAATAAAATAAACTTCTTCTCCTAGTGAGTTCATAAATTAAGTTTTCTTTGTTGTCATGAACATGCTTATCCTTGATCGTGCATACCAACCACCTCATATTATATTGATATATATATATATATATATATATAATAGTAAACCCTGGCTGCCCAAGCAACACTTAACAGATTGTAAACGCATGCAGTTTAGTTTAGATGCTTCACGCAATATATTACTTATACTATGTTACTCTAATAGTCTTCAATTTTTAAAGTCTTTTTGGTACTTTGTCAATATTGTAACCCCAATCATCCTTTAGTACATAACAATATGACACATACTCTTAATAAAAATTATATCATACTAGCCAGACTGTCCATGTAACACAGTTTTGTTTTGATTCTCATCAATCAATTATTCTTCAATCATGCCCCTTCAAAAGTGTAACCCTTTTTTATTTCTTATTACTTTTTTAATTACATGTTAACTATACAATATTTTGTTTTATTGCATAAGCTAGCTCAAATTAGTGCCATGTTAACTAACTATAAATAACTGAACATATAATAGAAGTTGCAAACAATTGTAGTAACAAAATAGAACATTCATTAGCAATGGAAGCTCCAAGCTTTGTCTTCTTTTCATTGCTTCTTCTCCTCACAGCTACTACAAGCTCAGCTCAACTCACTCGTGGCTTCTATAACAATGTATGCCCCAATGTTGAACAATTGGTTCGTTCTGCCGTGAATCAGAAGTTTCAACAAACATTTGTGACTGCTCCTGCCACTCTTAGACTTTTCTTCCATGATTGCTTTGTCAGGGTATGTGTGTAACTTACTTCTTATTTCATTCTTTTCTTATTAATTAAACTCTAATGAGAATTTGTGCATGTTTTTATGCTATATAAATACTTGCTTTTGCAGGGTTGTGATGCTTCGATTTTGCTTGCAACTCCGAAGGCCGAGAGGGAACATCCTGATGATATATCACTAGCCGGGGACGGTTTTGACACGGTGGTTAAGGCAAAGGCAGCCGTTGATCGGGATCCTAAGTGCCGAAACAAAGTCTCTTGTGCTGATATTCTCGCTCTTGCAACTAGAGATGTCGTCAATTTGGTACCATTCATTTCATCGTCTTTCTAATTTTCTATCTATTATTGCTTCATCATGCTGTAGTACATATAGTAATACTAATCTTATTGTGCAATATTGTAGGCAGGAGGGCCATTTTATAATGTTGAATTGGGAAGGCGTGATGGGAGAGTATCTACTATAGCAAGTGTTCAAAGAAATCTACCTGGCCCTCATTTCAATTTGAATCAGCTTAATACCATGTTTAATCTCCATGGCCTCTCTCAAACAGATATGGTTGCATTATCCGGTACTACTAATTAATTTCCCTACACTATATAGTTTGTACTTCTTTTTAATTCTATATATGAAAAGTGATGTGCTATATATAATATATATGTTTAGGTGCACATACAATTGGATTCTCTCATTGCAACCGCTTCTCAAATAGAATCTACGGATTCAGCCCAAGAAGTAGAATTGACCCATCATTAAATTTACAATATGCTTTCCAACTTAGGCAAATGTGTCCTATAAGAGTTGATCCTAGAATTGCAATAAACATGGACCCTGTCTCACCTCAAAAGTTTGACAATCAATACTTCAAGAATCTACAACAAGGAAAAGGTCTATTCACTTCTGATCAAGTGTTGTTTACTGATTCAAGGTCAAAGGCTACAGTCAACTTATTTGCATCAAATCCAAAAGCTTTTGAGAGTGCTTTTATTAATGCTATTACTAAGTTGGGAAGGGTTGGTGTTAAAACTGGTAATCAAGGTGAAATTAGGTTTGATTGCTCCAGACCCAACTAGAAAAGTAGTATTGTTATGGCATCATCGGATTCGGATTCTTTGCATTAATAAAAGCAGGCAGTTATATGGAGTAGTCAATCGCAACCATCGATTTGAGATTGAACGGTTTAAATTACACGTTTATAAAATTTGTTTTCAATGGTCTTGACCATTGATTTTGATATGATGGTAGAGATCAGTAACTGCGTCACGTGGTTATGCAGGGAATCTATTTCCATCATCATCTTTTCTTTTGGGGGGTTTTTGAGTTTGTATATTTGATAATTCATTGTTCTTCTAATAAATGATCGAGTTCTTTGAGGTATATTCCTGGCTTCAAGTTACTACTACGTCACATTATAAATAATGCATAAATTTTTTTAGAGAACGAAGATATAAAATACTTTCTGAGGGGGAATGGAAGCATTGATTATTGATTTGGTCCATATGATTGCTTAAAATGACACCAAAAGCAAAACATAAAACAAGTTAAATATGGAACCAATTCTACATATAAATATTTATTACATCATGACGTGTTTTAACTTTTAAGAATTGGACAAGTATATATGTGATAATGGTATTTTAGCATTTATTAATGTCACTTCTATTAATAGTTTTCTTAAAAAAAAAAGTTCTATTAATAGTATTGTATTGGATAGGATATGATTATGACCTGCAAATGTGTTCTAAGTGATGGACATAATCCCCGCATTACAAATTAGTTTTGTAAGATTTGAGTTACGCTTAACCCAAATTCTAAAACAACAAGCTTATCTAAAATCCATTGGACAAACCACTATTGGATCACACTTCTGATGCCAGTCCTAGACAAGCGAGTTATATTTATACATTTTTAATGTTGAATGATGAAATTATGAAACAGAAATGAGAACACATTGTCATTCGGATCTTCTGAATAGGCAAAACTGTGAAATTTGCGACAGTTTTGTTTGCAAGAGGAGACTCAATCTGGATAGCAATGCTTAGCCATTTATTGTAATTTAGGAAATAATGTAAGTACTGCAAATCAAGTCAACTATCTAGGAGTGTAGAGAAAATGCACTTAGTTATAGATCTGTGTGTATCAACTATTCATTTTATTATTATTAGAATAAAGTAGAAACTAATCTATGAATGTGAATGCATGAGCCATCAAAATTCAGTGGTCCATGTAGAGTTGAAAGGTTACAATTACAAAGAAACAAACTAGTTAATAAACTTCTATTTAAGCTGTAAACCTTGAGTAAATGTCACACTGTTGCTCCTAATGGGGTTGTTTGTGTCACTGCATTCTCCTAATTGAAGTTTCATATTAGAATTCTTAAGCTGGCTACCTCCTATGCTTAGTGTCAAATCTACTTCCAATTCTTCATTAAAATCATCAAAAGTACTTAATTTACAGCTCTGAAATGCAGCAGTGTTGGAACTAGTCCCTACCTCACCTTCATCAATGCCAAGTGATGATCCAATAAAAGTGCTTTCCACAGCTGGCTTTTCAAGATCAAAACCTCTTGAAAATTGTTTTTCTATGTCATTCATTGGATTCCAAAAATTTTGTTGTCTAATTTTATTTTTTAGCTCATTCATCAGCATCTTTTGCACACTGTATACTCTGTGAAGTTCTCTTACCTGCAAATTCCAAAATCATATGATTGCTAACTAGTAGAGATTAAAATTAATGTAGATCATAATGTCCTTTCAAAATCAACAAGGGTTAATATGTTTTAGTCACTATAAAATTCCGACTTCTTAAGTTTAGTCTTGCGTAAATTTTGTCCAATTTTAGTCACTATTTTAAAACATTTTACAAAAAATAACAGTTTTTCCTCCTTGTATTTAGTTCCTATAAAAGCAAAATAGGGACTAAAGTTGAAAAAAATAAAAAATCTGCAGGGAGTGAACTTGAAAAATGATGAAGTTTATAGAAAATAGAAACATATTTAACCCTACCAATTACTATGGTTTTAGTTTTCATGTAATGTAACATTTGTGGCACAGATTGAATGGCAATTAACTTGAATTATGTATTTAGGAAGATGAGAAGTTCAATGATATGACATGTTCAAGATACCTGGTGTTGGAAGATGTCCTCATGCATCTGCATTGTCTTTTTGATGGATTCTATGTTGTTTCTGTCCATGATGGGACCTTGCAATTTATTGATTCTAGTCCTGTGATGGTTATTGGTCAGCTTCCCTTTGTTCCGATAATAATGCTCCCACACATTCACTCCACCCACAGCTAACTTATTGCTCTTTACCAAGGTTGCTAGAAGATTTATGGAACATTCAATTTTGGTTCCCATACCTAAAACCATTATTAATCATGTAAGGGTAAACAAATTAATTGAGCATACACACACACACACACATATATTTCTACGACAAAAAAAGAAAATAAACTAAAACTGTTTTCATGCTGGCTTTATAGGCTATCCTGAAGAACTTATGAAAATAAGTTGAAAATAGTCTATAGATAAGTCATGATCTCTCAAGCTACAATGTGAAGATGGGGACAACATTCAGTTTTAAAATTAAAATAAAAACAATTAAAAGGAACTAGAAACTCAAATTTAGGAACTGTTGAGATCAAACTAGTAGGTAACCATGTATACCTGAGAGCTGACACAACAATCAGTACCATGGCAAGAAACTGAAACAAAAATCCAAAAGGACCAGTCATGATAAGTTGACATTACTCTGCAAGATAGTGTAACTTCCCTTTTTGGTAAATTGAAACAGGCAACTTTTAGGAAGGTTTCTGGCTTGCTTTGTGAGATAATTTGTCAAAACACTAAACAATGAACTCCACTTTAGTAACCAAAAGTGGAGAGAGATAAAGAGAGGGGACCAAGAGAATTTGTATTGAATTGTTCAAAAGCAAACGTTTACTGAACAAATGTTTTAAAAATCGGTCCAGGAATCGAATCGGCGAGACATTCAGTCTCCAAGTCATGATGGTTGAACCGGATGACAAATAAATAAATAAATAAATATAATATATTAAAAAAATAAAAACTGGTTGAACCATCTGCAATTGAGCCGGTTTAATCCGGTTCAACCAACCTATAGTTTAATCGAGAGTTCTGAATCAAACCAACCACCAACCAGCGAATTGGCTGGTTTTCGTTTCAATTGGTCGAACTGGCCAATTCGGTCTATTTTAAAACATTGACATGAAAATTGAATTAGGATGTAACATGAACAATTGATTTAGGCAACAATGAAACCAACTAACTTGTTGGTCTGTGATTATATGATGACAGCAGCAGTGGCAGGCAGTACTGGCCATAAATCCCTTAACAGTAGTACTTAATTCATCTGCAACTCTGGCCTCAGAAAATCCAACCCAAGGTGAGGCCTAAATTTATGTGGGGGAGTCATAGTGAAATTTTTTATGAGAGGGGTCATATATACAGTTTTTGTTAAATATCAAAATGAATGTAAGTCCATAAAATTATTGAGCTATGTATAAGGCATCATAAACTAGACACTAGGAGGAGTTTAGAATTACAAGTTAAGGACATGTACAAGTCAACTTAATTTCACGTTATTCTTCAGAATTTTTTTTATGTATCACCATGGATTAAAGAAGCGTTAAATTTCAGAACTGCAACATCTTCACACATGCACCATATATGTTAGGAAACTCCACATAAACACCAAAAAATAACTATATCCATTACATTAGGATTGTATAACTAACTCAAGTTAATGGAAAGAAATATGTATCTGTGAAGTGTAGGTCTAGACTCTAGTACATACCTGTAATAAGAAGTAGCAGAATTGCAGCTTTCTCTGGTGAATGTCATTGAACATCTTCTTCCACCCTCATGCCACCATTTTTACACTCAAGTCCAATATAGTAATATTATTAATTTATACAGTTGGTCATTTATCTCATTATTCTCCTTGAGAGACAAAAAGGAAAGATCAATCCAACAACATGGGGGATCCTGAGAAAGATATATCATAGAAAACAACAAATCTCTTGTGTTCAACCCTTCACTAAGAAACAACAAAGAAAACAGCTCAAATTTAAAACTATAATCATGGGATTAATAATTCATTCTTGACAGGCTGTTAAGGAAGGAGGCAAGAAAAAGATGGATGTAGTTTGCAATGTGTCTGTATATGTATGTGAGTGAAACTGTGATATTTAGATTTTAGACAAAGAAAAGGATGTATGTTCCTATATATTAGAATATGAATATTTTGTATATAACATGTGTTTATAATTTATACTAAAGTTGATTATATTTTGTTTGTATTTATTGTTGCTTAACTGTAATAATGTGAGAAAGGATATCAGATAGAGAGAGAGGGACCACAAAGTTGTATATATTAAAAAGAAAACAACCAATGTAGGACCGGGAACAGGATATTCCAGACAATGTATTCAGACTTGATCAAGATATGAAAGTTACTGCTTCTTTATCTTTACACTATAGCAATAGAGTATCTATCTAAACTTGGTTGTTTTTGGAAATTCAGCAATTGAGATTTGATTGTTTTTTCCGTACATGCAGAACAAAATCCTTTATTTTGTGCTTGAGAATAACAATGTGTTGTGTCATACTGTCATTGGGATTCCAAATAATGAAATTCACTTGGCAGCAGTAAAAATTCCAATGGCTTTTGGTCAGGTACTCACTTGATGATACAAATGATCATAGTCATATATTTGAACATTAGTCCGCACGTTGTGGAAGTCTAACATTTTTATTCAGTTATATATATACTACCTCCGTCCTTTTATTATAAGCTTGTTTAAATAATTTCACGCGATATGCTCCCTCTAATAGTATGAAAAATAATATGATAAAAGGGAAGCACTTTTTGTGTGTGTTTATATTGCAAAGTTGAAATAAACCTCAGTTAATTTGGAAAGGGAGAAAAGAGGGTATGCATGCATAATGCATCATTAAAGAACAAGTCCTAGATTTCAACTTGCATTGTCTGCTTGTTGAGATGAGATGAGGAAATGCACGCTTTGTAGCCTTACAAAGGCACAAAGCCGTAAAGAAAGTAGACCCACTCACCACCACTTATTCCGTGCAATGCATTGCATGCCTTTTAAATTAACTTCATTTCTACTCTTTTTTATTAGTATTAGTAATAATCAACAAATTATTATATTCATCAATCCAAACCCATAAAAGATTCTTTTCTCATGATATAAATCCAAATGACCACATAGTCACTTATCATCCCCTAATTGTAGCTGTTTTATTCGTTTGTTTTTGTCTCTTCAATTAGTTCATGATTCTTATAGCTGCTTTAAGTCTTGTCAGTTTCTTAAGTTAATACTTAACTAAAGGGGATCATTATCATATCCAAAGTCTGTCCTTGTTTGCCCTGTACTCTTCCACCCATCAATACTTAACTCAAATCTAATTGCTAGAACATGGTTTATAAAAAAAAAATGAACACCACCCACCAACCAAAAGGTGCACAAGATTGCTCACTAATTTGATCAATTGATATGTGTTTGATAACAAACTTCTCTCATAGTTTATAATTTTTCTTAAAATAATTCAATTGATATGCTCACCAATCTTTATTCTGTCATTACTATCATAAAATCTATAACTCAATTTCTATGTTGGACACAACTTTTGCATCACATATACACTGATTAAGGTATAAAATGTGATATTTATCTTTTCTTTCGAAGAGATTGATGAACCAATTATATGCTTAATTGCAGTTTTAGTCCCCTAACTTTTCCAAAGTTGCGATTTTGGCCCCCTAAGAAAAAAGACTACAAAATAGCCTCCTAAGTTTTGCAACTGTAGCAGTTTTGGCCCCCAAGGCTGATATTGACTCGGACGTGACACCCTAAGTGAGGTGCCACGTGTTATTTATTTATTTATTTTTTTGCCTTGGGGGGCCAAAACTGCTACAGTTGCAAAACTTAGGAGGCTATTTTGTAGTCTTTTTTCTTAGGGGGCCAAAATCGCAACTTTGGGAAAGTTAAGCGTCTAAAACTGCAATTAAGCCTATTTATTATATCTAGGTCTAGGGGTTTTTTTATAAAAAGGAAATTAAATTGACGAACAAAGACCAGGACAATACTGCTCTTAAGGTCATCATCTAAAAAGACATCTAATAAAGGAAAAGATGGGGGGAAAATGCAAGTATAATAAACCAACACAGTCATTTGAATCGTGATTCAGTGGATTAACGGAATCTTAGTTGTCTCAAAGTCCCGCACCAAAAACATAACGCATATTATTTGTAACAAGTGTTTTAAGGGTGTACTTGTTAAAAATTTAAAAGAGGAAATTATTTGTAATTCTTATGTAGAAAATGCTCTATTTTAAAGTTTCAATGTGTTGAATACACAATTTACAAAAAAAAATATACGTATTCTTTAACTTTCTAAACAAATGTCCTGAGGTCCTTGTTAGCATTTTTCTTTTAAGTTTAAGGCATGACCGTCAATTTGTCAACAAAAATAAAGGCATGGCTATCAAAAATCGATGCAGCAAGTTTGATCAAAACGAAAATTGCAGGAGCAAAGAAAATATTGTATCCAATTCAGCTCCCACATTCAATCTTGTCCAAAAAAAGAGAAAAGCTCCCACATATTCACACTAGATTAGTACTCCTAGTGTTGTTGAATACCCTTCCCAACCAATAAGATAAAAAATAAGACAAAGGGAATCTCCCCAATCCCCATTTAATTTGTGACGAAGGCTTATCTCTCTCTTCTCTAGATCCAATGCACTCTCTTCATAAACAATATCTTCATCCATCCACACATTACTGCAAATATTTTCTAGTAGTTCTTTTATGGAAAATTGATTAATACTACATTACTGCACATGTTACCATGACATTTACTTTATTTTGTACAGTGTTTTTTGTGTCTTCCTATTAGACTCAAGTTGGTGGTCTTCAATACTTTAGATGTTATGTTCTACTCTTAAAATATGAATCCTCAAAATTTAGGCATGAACTTGAGCCCTCAAATTTTTAACTAGAATTTGATGTTCTCAAGAGTTACTAATTGCCGGTCATAATCTACTAATTAGAAAATTTTGAACGTGTTACAAGTCTATTACTCCCTTCGTCTCACAATAGGTGTTTTTTTTTTAAAAAAAATTGTCTCAAATTATTTATCACTTTTACAATAAGAATACTACATTTATTACTTTTTCCCACTAACATATCTTTACTTATTGCATTTCAATCATTTATAATTATTTCACTAACATTGTTAATTATTAAGAGTGTTTTACTAAATGATTCATATTTTGCCATTAAAATCAACACTATCGATCATTTCCTTCGTAACCGCGTAAAACTCAAAAAGGAAACCTAATTATGAGATGGAGGGAGTATAACAAATTAAAGATTGGATTTAGATACAAGTCACTCATTTTACTTGAAAATACGTTTCTGTTTTTCTGCATCAACGTAAAATCGGACGCCGATTTTCTCACTTCAAGTGTCATTTTTTTTTGTACGAGACATAAGTCTTAAATCTGCACCCAAAATCGGGCGCCGATTTTGGCAGTTTCTGAACCATCAATTTTGAGTCAAAAACAACAATTCATGTTATTTAAAAAGATATATATGATTGTACCAAAAAAAAAGAAGATATGTATGAAATACATATCAAATTATAGACTTTGTCTTTCAAAACTCTTCCTTCCAAAACTCTTCATTCAAACATACTTGTAATTATTTTGGAGTTAGCTCATTATTTATTGAATTTAGATGGACTTCGTCTTATTATAAATATCATTTAAAACGACGTACATTTTCTAAAAAATAAAATATGTTATAATCAGGGACGGATTTGGCCAGGTCATGGTGTGGAAGTGCCACACCAATTTTATTTTTTTTATACTTTTTTTTTATTTGTTTACTTTATAGTTTTACTCATATATTAATACAAACATCTTTTATGTTTATACACGTGTCTATATTTTTACTCATATATTAATACATGAATCTATTTTTTTTTTAATATATGCATGTTTCTGTATTTTTACTCGTATATTAGCAAGGGGACTATTTTTTTTTTTAATTCTTACATGTGTCTACACTTTAACTTATATGTTAATACGGAGTTTTTTTTTAATTTATATACATGTCTATATTTTTACTCGTATTTAATACAGAATAATGTTTTGTACAATTTGTGCATCTGTCTATATTTTTATTCATATATCAATACAAAGATTTTTTTTTATAATTTCTGCGCAATTGTGACTTGCTTCTAAAAAAAGAGCGCAGCATGCTCAATCGTCCCTATGCACGAGTATTCTGCAAGAGCATTTGATTGATTTCTTGTAACGTCTTTATTAAATTTAGTATTATTTAATTATTTGACATAATTGTTTTGCACCACTAATATTGTGAGTCCAGATCCGCCCCTGGTTATACTCATATTTAAAAGAAAAACAATGTGTTAAAACTAATATACTATTTATTATTTTGGTCTAGTAGAGCTCAGACAATTTAATTATGGAGAAGTAGAGTGTCCGAGTTTCGAACTCCGGCCCCTAAATATAATATGCAATATCCCTGACAATTGAGCTAAGCTCACGGGGATAACTAATATACTAATTAATTTGAGTAATAGTTTAGTAGTTGGTTGAAAGACCACGTAATTTGAACTTCAAAATACGACAATGTATGCGATATCGTATATATATTTATTTATGGCTATCATACTTTTTATCTTTTATATTTTGTACAAATTTAAAAAAAATTCACACAAACAAAACGGACACCGTTATTAACATTGATGCCAACGATTTTTTTTTTTGGTACAATTGACACCAATATTTTGTTGTCCAAACATAATTTCTCTTAAGTGAACTAATCCATTAGATAAGGGTATTTTCATAATAGATCATGATATTTTACCATAACTTTTTTCCCCACTTCAGAATCGTAGATAGAGCTGTTTCTACCCCCAGTGACTTCTAAAAAAATTGCACATGTCCAGAAATACACTTCCGAACATAGGAATTTACATCATTTTATCATTGCTTATACGAAAGATAAAAGAACTGTGTATTTTTCTCGTCCAAACATATACTTTCGGACAGGTGCAGTTTTTACTCATCGGTCTTCAGGGAAATGGACCGAAGAAATGCTTAAAACTTGAGACATCTGACTCTCTCCGAAAAAAATTGTTTTTTGGAACACGAACATCCTCTGTTATTTTAGGAACAAAGGTATATGCATTTTGAAAATTTAATTATGGAATGCAAATTTGTATTTCAAGAACTAAATTTTGATTTTTCTCAATTAGAGGTAAATATGTATTAAGGTGACTATGCTTAGCACTCTGAGACACCGTTAGAAAAATGTATTCACACTCTTTAAGATTGTTTCTCTTGCAAGTATGATATATATATATATATATATATATATATATAAAAAGACCAAATGAATTGGTCATTTTTTTTTTTGAAAACTCGGTATCCGATCCAAGAATCGACTAATCCGAGGGGACCAATTCCACCGCCCACTTGCGGGGGGCCCGTTTAAAGCCAGAGCAAGCTCCGTATGGACTTAGCTCACCGAAATTGACACCAGAGGGAATCGAACCTGAGACCTTTGGAGGAGCAAACTCCAAGATCCCAAGCCAACTACTAGGCCAACCCCAAATAAGTTTGAATTGGTCATATATATGTTTGATCTTCCATTCCTTTAAACATTTATATTTAACACAACACTCTCTTCAATTAATCAAGTATAAGTATTGAAAAGCTTTATGTACTGCCAGCCAGCAAGCTAGTAATCATCATCATCATCAACATTTCTTGATCCTCCCAAGAATTTCCTCACAACTGCAGCAGCAGCACCAAAAAACATAAACAGAAGCAGAGTATCAAATCCACCTCCAACGCCTACTGCGACGCTCGGACCTGGTGCAAAGAAAGAAAATGGAGACCATCCCCAACCACCACCATAGTATGGCACACCACCATACCCGTATCCACCAACTAGTGGAGGCGCCACCCGTGGATTTATATAGATGTTGGTCCTGTCGACATACAGATACGAAATTTTCAGAAATAAGATTCCAAAACGAGACAAACGTTATTTCATTTCTTTTAATATGATCTCTAATGATATAGGACAATTATATGTTAACTACAAAAAAATACTCCTTAAGTATATATCTCAGTTGGAGAGGTAAGAGACATGAAAGAAGTTTTAGGTAGCTATAGAGCTCAAACTTTGAAATCTAAGGTAATCACTAACTTGCTAACATTTGTCTATATAAAATTAGCAACAAAAAAAAAAGGAAAAGATGCACCTATTTTAAGCATAAGACTAAACATTTTCTATTTCGATATACATTAGAAATTAAGAAGTCCGACACCTGTGGAAACATGGAAAACTAAGGTGTTTAGAAGTGTTGGAGAGTTTGAGTCCAATTGTTCGAACTTTTGGAGTGTTGCACCTCCTACACTTAAGAACGGGAACTAACCTACTATATGTTACAACACTCAATTGGGATTGTGCAATAATTCATAGGGTATAGGTAGTCACACGGCCAGGTCCCTTCACAAGCCTAGAAGGAGAAAAAATATACTAATATTTGAACTTGAGGGGGGAGTGTTTGAAATTAAGAAATCTCACTCGGTGGGAACAAGGAAAACTAAGGAGTTTATAAATGATGGGGAGTTTGAGTCCGTTTGTTCGAACTTTTGGATCGTTGGACCTTGCTGCACTTAAGAACACGAACTACCCACTATGTTACCACATTCCATTGGGTCTGTGGAATAATTCATCTGACAATTAAGTATAATCAAATGTATGACCCTCTTTAGTTCTAGGCCAACTAATATCATAAACCTGAGGCCTCTAAGACTCGAGTTCAAAACAAAACAGACAAGGCTAGACGATTAATAAAAATGAAGACTTGTGGCCTCTGAGTCTCAGCTTGAGTATGTACTAGTCCAAGAAGAAAAATACAACTCACTTCAACAAGGCTGACAAGGAGACAAACAACAACTATAGTGGCAAAAAGTGTGATAGAATTATCAACAAGGTGAATGCAATATTTTCCAGTTCAATTATGATACCTATTGGCATCAATGTCCGAGCAGATAATTTCGTAAGAGCAAGATAAGCAACTACAAACTATGCTTGGGGATTCCAAAACTTGCATCAAATAAGTCAATGTTGTAATAATACTAAATCTAATCAAATTCAAAAATGTTATGAAAATCCTAGAAACATTTATTTATCCTTTTAGTTAGTACCTGGAATTGTTATTGTTGATTCTTGGTGAGGAAGGGCGAGGAGCGGATGATCTGAAGGACTGACCACCAATTCTGCCACCAGTTTTGGCAGCTGATGCATCATGAACTGATCCAAACGTTAACACACCAGCAGCCACTGCAATCATTGCTAACTTTCCTAACTTGTTCTCATTCTTCTTC
>Ga0228710_1002887_pt1 | contig 27330 bp, 18 predicted proteins | sample MedpolnodulmetaG_FD_177995 | JGI IMG/M metagenome (GOLD analysis project Ga0228710, IMG submission 177995) | Root nodule microbial communities from Medicago polymorpha collected in Santa Monica, California, United States - pink nodules | ecosystem: Host-associated > Plants > Roots > Nodule... | reverse complement strand
TTTTTTGTTTTTTTTTGTCTTTTTTTTTTTTTTTTTTTTTTTTTCTCTGTTTGCTGTTTCTATTTTCTTTTCTTTTATTGTTGTTTCTCCTTTGTTTTTTGAGGGTTTTGGCCTAGTCCCCCCTCTTGTACTTTTTCCCCTTTTTTTAATAAATTTTTCTCTGAGATTGGCAGTATAGGATGGGGGTTCTACGGGATGCCAACCTAGTTGGGATGTCGTTGCTTCCCCTTGATGCCTGTCCAATCTCCTGGGTTAGAAAAAAAAATCATACCTACAGCGATTTCCTTTATCATTTAAAAAGTGTAACAAATTATCCTTCAAAAAAAAAAAGTGTAACAAATTAGATGAGTATATATATATTTATTTTCTCATTATCTCAATTATACTCTCAAACAACAACTTTTTTTTATAAAAAAGATTGTTGTTAGTGTTATTAAAAAATATGAATTTACATTATATGTTTTTTGTTAAATTGTTTGTTTCATTGAAATAGATAATCATGTTTAATTTGATTCGTTATAATTTGAAAGCAAAAAATATTTATATTATATATTTACTTTTAATCAAAATTAAAATTTCATAAAAAGAATACCGTTCATCATTTACAAACGTTGTGCAATAAAAAGAGTGAAAAAACGGACTGAGTACCCGTATTTTCGCTAGTATTAGATAAATATAAGTTAGCTCCTATGTTACATAATATGGAATTCCTATTACTATGCAAATGTGCTCCATATATTGTATTAGTCATTCCACAATATCAGTAGCTTTCAAATGTAGGCTCCATTGATTCTATCAGCTCCATAATACTTGGAGTTAGTTTTGTATATTATATATCAGTGTATATATAGATATACATTAGGGAGAATTATCAATTTACCATTCCCTTTTAGCGATCATACAAGAACAATACTTGAGCGTGACTGCTAAGTGTGTGTGAAAAGTACCTTGTGATGGAAATATATACAGGTCACACAAGAAATAGGGTTTACTTCATAGCCAAGCTAGACTTTTATTTTCAACCAATGACTTTTTTTTCAAAACCCTAGTTATTTTTGGATCATTTTTTAAGATGTGGTCTCGTAAAAAAATTCCCAAAAAGTAAAACATCCAACTTTTATTGACTTACTCGTGTTATTTTAACTTTGAGTTCGCAATACTTTACTCATGTTCTTTTAAGTTTGAGCCCGCAATACATCAAACTTATATGCTTTTTGTTTTAAATTGTTATTTTACGTCACGTTACCTATTTCCATCCAAATCATCAACATATATGATGATTTTGGCCTACCATGGGAACGTAAACAACCCCATAACCACTAACAAAATTTAATGAAAAAGAGCAAAGCTAAAAATATTGTATGCCATAAATGATCAATTTGGAGAAAAAAATTGTAAAGGACATATATGTTGATGATGCGTCTATGTGAGCTTAACTGAGCTAATATGTAATATTCTACCAACTGAATTAAACTCATGAGATCTACTTTGCAATTAAGGTAATGATATTCTTCCTCATTCATTTATACACTTTTTTAATGTGTTTGAAATGATTAAATATGCCAATTATTTTAAAAGAGAGAGTATTTCTTAATATGTGTGAAAATGTCAAAACCAACTTGTAATCAAATATGTTGCTAAAAACTTGATAAGAATAATAGTGTGCCAACTTAGTTGTTTTAGTTGCTTAATCGATGTCCTTGAGATATTAGTTAACATTCTCCATAAAAAAAAACACATTTTATCCCGCGACTAAAATCTTATGAATCAAATCTGTATCTCCAAGTAGGTAAATGTTTACATTGGACTTGTGTTGTCAACTCCTCAAAACTATAAAAAAAATGTTATTTTTATTTTTAAATTTCTTTAACCAATACCTTACAAATATATATGTATAAATAAATATAATTATAATTTCATAGAAATTCTCTACATAAGGTAATTTGATCTAATGTATTATGAAAAAATTAAACTTGAACATTCCTTTGGGTCGAGATTCACCTATGATTACACAAAAGAGAGCTTAAATAGAAGTAATATATAAGTGAATCACATTAATTAATTTCCACTAATTATAGAAGTAAAGAAGATGATGAAGAAACAAATCACATGTCTTTCACTAAATTCTTCATTTTTTTATTAAAGAAGAATAATAAATAAAATAAAATCGAATGCCATCATCATCATCATCTATCACATTCACCGGAACAACACGCCACACACACTCTCCCAAGCAAACCACCACCGCCATGTTAGAGCGGACACTCTCCTCCCGCCGCGGCAACTCCCACGGAGGCTCCGACTCCGACGACGACGCAATCAACGCTGACGATTCCAAAACCAAAAAACAACACATTCTCTTTCGCATCACCAACAGAGCTTCAACCTACCTCTCCCAAACTCGCCCCTACGTTCCGTGTCTCACCATTGCATTTCTTCTTCTCTTCGCTTTCTCTTTCTTCTTCTTCTTCACATCTCGTAGCTTCGTTTGTATCTCGTCTTCCGCGTTCTTCAAACCTGCTTCACGCGCCGCTTTTTTTGGTCTTGATGGACTTGATTCGGATTTTGGTGCTCTTGGTGTGCCCTGCTGTAAGTCTCTTTGCGCTGATCTGATCCAATTCATACATTTCAATTCGTATTTTGGAAGATCGTGATTTTTAGGTTTTTTTTTGGATCAAGAGAAAAATGCAATTTTGTTGCTTAGGAGTTGGTAATTTCTTGTGCGTGGAAGATCAAAATGAAATGCTTCTAGATTAGAATGTTAAATAATCAAAAAATGATTTTTTCTTCTTTAAATACTCAATTTATTGCTATTGATTTTCAGGATGTTGATCCTGAATTGAATAAAATTTTATTTCTTTTTGTGTGATTGGTTGATTTTGAATTCTGAGTTTGGCTTTATTCCATGTTCATTTTAATGCTGATGACTAGCATTAGGAATGTGTGTACAAGTTAAGTTAAACTTTAAATAAGCTAGATTTAGTAACACCAAAAATGAATTGATCCAATCCGTAAGTCCTAGCTCAACTGACAAATGTCGAAATTGTTAGGCCATATATATTTGTGGTGTCCTTGGTTCGAAGCTGGGACATCCCATTTGTATGTGTTTCTTGTGGTATTTACTACTCCGTCTACAGACCCCAAAAAAAGTTACATCCAGGAACACCAACAATGTATTGGTCTTAGTGGTAAGAGGTCAGGGGTTTGGGACCCTTAAGCAAGTGGTCATGGATTCGATCCCTGACTATTGCGTATGGAGAAAATTCAGTTTAGAGGGGAAAACCCGCCTTGTGTTCCCCACAAGCTCCCCTATTGAGATTACTCACTGCTAATTAGCAACAAAAACCACATACCTGTAACAAGATAACCCTCCAAAAAGAAGTTACATTTAGCAACTATTCAAAGAGGGTAATTTGGGTGTATTATTGTTTGATGATAGAAATTTATCAAGTGGTTTGTTGCCAAACTAGTATTTATTTAACTTTTGAGTATATTTATTATTAGATCACACTTTTTAGTTGAGAGTATAATGTTGTTGTTTCAAACTATTGGTTTCTGATTTTGAATTTGAAAATACATCAAGTGATACTGTTTGTTGTTGTTGGATACTTATAAGTTTATTCTTGGTAAAGGCAGATCGAAACATGGTAAAACTGTAGAATGGACATCAAAAGATCTGCTTAAGGGGCTGGAAAAGTTTGTTCCTATATACGAAACACGGCCAATCAAAAACAATATGTATGGGATGGGTTTGGACCACAGTTTTGGACTTTGGTTTATTGCTCGGTGGCTTAAACCGGATCTGATGATCGAGAGTGGCGCTTTCAAAGGACATTCAACTTGGGTTTTGCGGCAAGCTATGCCAGACACACGGATTGTTTCTCTTTCACCTAGGCATCCAGAAAAGTATCTAAAAAAGGGACCTGCATATGTTGATGGTAACTGTACATATTATGCTGGAAAGGACTTTGTGGATTTTGGAAGTGTTGATTGGTCAAAAGTGATGAAGGAACATGGGATTAAGGACCTTAGTCGGGTTCTTATATTTTTTGACGACCATCAAAATGAATTGAAAAGGTGAATTACGAGATCTTCCAGATGTATGATTCAATAGTTGGGTACTTATGAATGAAATTGCTACTGCTTATTATAATTGTTATTTTATATGTGTCATAATGAGCAGAATCGAACAAGCTCTGAAAGCTGGGTTCCGGCATCTTGTTTTTGAGGATAACTATGACACTGGTACTGGTGACCACTATTCATTGAGGCAGATATGTGATCAATTTTACATACGAGGTGTGTAAACTCTCACTTTGCTATTTAATTGTCCTACTTTATTGAATTTTCTCTGTTTCCGTGAGAAATGCATACAAATAATATGCATAAATATAATTGACGAAAAATGAATGAAAATCCAACATATAAAGCTAGAAAATTGATGAAAAACACTACTACTAGACTGTAGGGAAACAAACATAAGATGTTCAAACCCAAGAAATGACTGCAAAACTAAATTTTGGTTACTAGGAAACCACCATTTATTAGTCTTGCAATTTATATGATTGGCAAAACTTTTGAGGCTTAGACATTGCCACGTTTAGGTCATAGTAGTCAATCCCGGATAGCGGCACATAGCCGCCGACCCCAAAAGTGGGATAGCGGGAAGACTGCTATTGATTAATACTTTTTTTGAACAAACTAAGCGAATTATATTAAATGAATAACTAACAGCCCCTTAAGCACAAGGCATGCTAGAGGTAACTGTTAAAAGTTTACGTACAAAACAGTCAGGCTACCAACAGCCAAAGAAGCAAAAAACGAAATTACATCACAGCTTGAAAACAACATAAAGGATTTTGCCTCCAAAAGGGGTAGTCAAAGTCGACCGTAATGTAGTTCGCTTTCAACCACCAATATGTTTGGAGTTTAACCTTTTTAAGAAGTCCTGTAAGCTGATCAAAATAATTATCAAAATTTTTTTTGTTACGGTCTTTCCAGATAACAAATAAGACCAAAATCCAAACATTCATAAACAAACACATATTTAATATAACACTCAAATCTCGTGAAACATTCATAAATCAAAACACTCAAACATCCACAAAACATTGCATTCAAATCCAAATACCAACAAATGTCAAAGATATAAGTAAGCTTATGAAAGCTTTCAAGTCTCTGTCAAAATTTCACAAGTCTTAATCAAAACATTATATCCAAAAGAAAAAAGAACAGACGAACCTAAAAGAGAACAAAGAACAAGAGGAAAATAGATGGAACATAAACAGTAGAAGACGATGGCGGTGGCACAATCAGCGGCTGCAACGGCGATGGCAATTGGTTTGCAGATCGTGTTTTCTGTGTTTTGTGGCAGAGAAGAGAGAAAGAGTTGGGAAAATGTTAGGGTTTATACGAAATCCCCAAAATGGTTTTAAAATTAGGGTCAACTTGGGATTTTCCTGTGAAAATCCAATAGCGGATCAGAATCTGCATCCCGCTCCACTACCGTTACCCGCTGTAGCAGCCGCTATCTTGAACCGCACCGCTACGACGCCCACTGTAGTGAGCACTATAGTGGGTTGAAGCTGCTGCAACGATGTTTGCTATTATATCCATGGGCTTCTCCCAAATTGTCCGAGTTTTTGAACCTAAACGTGGAATCAAGTGCACAAGCAAAGTAAGTGGGTCACAAAGACTTGTAAACGGTTGTTGGCTGTTGACTAAATTTGTCTTTGCTTCCTTTCCTGGGGGTTGGAGCTTTCAAGTTGCTATAGGGAGTTATGTTTTTTCCACTACAAAATAGTAGTAGTGCATTTCATTAATTTGCTGGTTTTGTATTTTCATACATTTTCGCAGATTATATTTATGCATATCAGTGCAGGGAAATTATGCTTAAACAAATAAAATGTGGAATTGTACGCATGAGTTCTGCTCTAGGAAATGTCAAAAGGGATTTACTTAGTACTAGAAAAAATTCTTAATTGTGGTTTTGGTCGCAAAAATATAGGCAATGTTGGCATGAAGTCCAGCATCCATTTGTTGGAAAATGTTTGTATGGGTTCCATACTGTTGATAATCTTCATATTGGTGGAGTGACTTTAAGTTTTAAATTATTATTCTAATAGCATTGGAATAGGAATTTGACGTTTGTTTTGTTCTTTTGTTGATCTAAGGTGGGGGACACAGTTGCTTTAAAGACAGTGATGAAGCTAGGATCAGGTCAAGAAGGAAGAAATTCTGGGAGAAAGCAGTTGATATTGAAGAACTGTGTGGGCCGGGGGAAGCATGGTGGGGAGTTAGAGGGTACATGCGTGACAACTTTAATCACAGTAATAAGCCAATATCTTACGCACAACATTTCCAGAATAGCCGGTATGTTGAATCTATTCTTGATGTGTACTGGGAACTCCCACCGGTTGCTGGGCCTTCCCTCACTCATCAAACCAGATATGATCCTGCTCGTGCTCCCAATCCTATTGTTGAAGATGGGCGATATGGTTTGTTCCAGCGGCTTGGTTTGGGTAAACTTGACAATTCTGTATTTAATGGATACACTCAGATGGTTTATTTACAGATATCTGAACAATAATTTACAGTTGCTTAGACAAGGGTATGTTGTAGTTGAAGGAAGTTTTGTACCTGTATTATTTACAAATATTTGCTACAGCCTGATTTGGCTTAAGATATAGTTCTTTTATTTTTCTTGCTCTTTGCCTTTTTCAAATTCTTTACTCATTGTTCAGTTCTGTCTAACTTTTATTTAGTTGCGTTTTAATGTATGGTGGCTAACTTGATTGCTAATATGCTGTTATATATTATGTGTGTCACACTTCGATCACTAATTTTTCATCTCAGAAGTTCACTCATATGAAACTAAAGCAGTTATGAAGTACTCATTAGCCGTTTTCTGCCTGGTTTCTTAAAATGTGGATTCTGCCACAAACAAACCACCTGAGAAACTACCAACTGCCAATCTCCTGGCTATCGTTTTCAAGAGGATAAAATAAGAGGATACATTAATTCTGCCATATTTAAACAATCTAAACATTTTATTTGTTTTTATCAGTCTAAATATACTATTCTATATAATGTGCACAAGGTAAATGGCCTGTGAAATTGGGTACTAGTAGATTTTTACATAGTTCGCAATAAACTCAACATTTTCGATGCTCGAAGAAAAATATACTGCTCACTTTGGTGCCTGGATTGCTGACTGCCTATTTTGATGGAAGTTGCAAGAAACTATAATCCAGAGCACAGTTTATTCCTTATGAAATAGTTTGTTTTTTTTTTTGATAAAGCTAAAATGATATAAATGTCAGGAGCTGTCGAACCACATACACGGTCAATCCATAGTTTCCTAGTAAAAGAAAGGCCTAAACTGTCCCTATACAAAATATTAGAAAGAAAAGAAGGTGGTGAAGACCACCATTGAGAAGTATGCATGGCAAGGCTTTGCCCATTCTTAGCTAAGGCGTCAGCCACCATATTTGCTTCTCTAGGCACATGAGAGAAAGAGCAGTCAATTTGAGAACAAAACTTCATGCAATTGTGCCATCTAGCAAACATTCTCCAAGGTATGCCTTCAGGCTGCTTAGAGGCTTTAATCACTTCCAAAGAGTCAGATTCCAATAAGATCTTGTGAAGGCTTAACTCCTTAGCTTTCTCTAAAGCTCTCATACAAGCCAAGAATACAGCATCCAAAGATGAAGCGTATCCCACATTTTGAGTAAAAGCTCCCAAAAAATTAGAGTGATTATCTCTGATAACATAGTCAATGGATCCATTGCAGGGACTGCCTATAGCTGAACCATCGCAGATAATTTTAACATAACCCAAAGGAGCTGGGGCCCAACAAACATGATGAACCTGAACCACCCTGCTAACTTTAAAAGGAATATCAAAGAGTTTGGATATCTTGTAATCAGTAATGGCAGAAGTGCCTTTGACAATAGCCACCCTGAAACTGAGCTGTACCTCAGCAATTACCCAATGAAACAAGGTTTCCATAGAGTTATGCCTGCTAATGAAGCATCTGGAGTTTCTTTCCAACCAAATACTCCAAATGATGTGAACAATGGCAAACCAGCTTACTTCCCACTCCAATTCTCCCAAGAAGCAGGTTAAGGCAACAAGAAAGATCCAGTTGTTGTTCTATGCCCTTCATAAGCCAGTTCCAGAGTTGGAAAGTAAGAGGACAACTCAGAAAAATATGCTGAGACGTTTCATCAGTTTTCTTGCAAAAACAGCATATAGATACAATAGTGCAACCACTCAGTCGTAAGATTCTCATCAGTGGGGAGTTTATTGTGTAACAATCTCCAAGTGATGAAAACTCTGGTAGGGGGTTTATAGGTATTCCAAACAAACTTAGACCAAGTAACTTCTATTCTATTCTTCTTTTGAAACACTTAAATTACTTTGCTCTGGTTTTTTTCAAGGGATTCTCACCCAAAAATTATATTTTCTTATAGCATATCTTGGAGCGTCTACTGAGGTCAAAGATCCTAATTACGATGGATTAGTCGGTATACTAATCCATCAAAATTAAAACCTTTGACCTGAATAGGCGTTTCAAGATATCTCTATAATTTAAGTCTTTTGGGTCCATTATGAGACTAACCATCGAGTCGTCAGTAGGGAGTCTTTTTTTTATCAGTTTTTTTTTTTAACTAGAGCTGAACTACCTACCAAAATGGGCATATATTTATTCTATAAATTCATTTCATATGCAAACATATATTTTCATCTCAGATCCATGAACAACTATTACCCATCATTTCAACCAATATCAATAATAAAAAAATTAATTACAAATCTTAGAGAAAACACACAAAAAAATACAGTTTAGGATTAATTTTATTTAGAGTCAACAAATAAACTAAGAAATTTAATACTATACTAATTTTAAATTTACCAAATTTGAATTTGAATATAAACAAGTAAAATGCAGAGCTCTCTATAGAGAGAACTCTTTCAAAAATATGTGTATGCCACTATTAGCGAAGAACACACCGTATTCTTTAGTAAAAAGCGAAAGAATAGTCGCTTTGTGCTCATCACATGGTTCCATGGTTCAAAACATAGTAAGCTCATATTTTTTATATAGCAAGCAGTTTGCTTTCATATACGCTGCAGCCGATGTGGGCTCTGTTCAGAAAACATGGGCACCCCCTCCCACAGGTCACACAATTCTCTTCTTGTGTCAGCCTGTGATGTGCCTCCACAATGAAGAAGAGAAGAGACGATGCCTTGAAGCTTTTCTTCCATGGAAAGAGATAAATATACCTGGTTTACCAAGTGCTATATAATTACATATATACACCAATAATGTTATCTGTCCTATTGTCATTTGAATTCTTCTTCATGCACCCTAGGAAGATAGACTTTTCTTTCAAGTTTGATTACTGTAAATATGAACAAAATTAAAAAGAGTGGCTCAGGATTTTCCTTATTAAAATTGATTCTGTTCTTTCTGGTCATGAAAATATATTTATTGTGTAGATGTCACTGTCATGCCATGATTTGTGACATCCTTGCATATATGTACACAGCCAAAACAAACTACTTAAAAATGTTGGGTTTGTCTTTATTTATTTACCAATTGATATGAAAACTCGTCAAAGTTTAGAATCTCATGCTATGTGATGATACTTCTCTAGCAGAAGTGAAGTACAGATTGACATGTCTCATTTGTGTTAGTTAACATGTTCCAGAGCTTTGCACCATTAGTCCAACTTAAATAATTAACGACATAAGGAGGCACAAGATAGGAAATCGATTTGATGTGGAATCTATTTCAAATATACACAAAGAGTAGAATGATACTTTCGATTCCAGGCAGCTTCCCGTCTTCACTATGTAAAATCTTCCATAATTTGGAAACTGCGTGTCCGAACTACATATATTGTTCAAAATCATATATTGAAAGCATAACAAGCCATTCTTTTATACAGCCACAAGACTCCAAAGGTGCACAAAACAGATATGCAAACAAAATATGTGTATACATTCACTGGAGATGTCTCCAGATGAACTCTACTAACTAAAAACTTGTCAGACTATTAATTCACAAAAACTGAGAAACTGAGTTACATATATTTTTGATTTTGGACATAACCATAAACTCAAACTTCCTTGTAAACCTTTATATATGCATATCAGTAAATTCTCCTCTTTGGTCCAACGAGTTTTTCTGGACTAGTTTTGGCTCCTTGATTTTTCCATGGCTCTTGGAGCTGCAAACAAGATAATTCAGAACATACTTATCAGCAATCTTTCTCTCCAATATAAAACCAGTGGTCCACATCAAAGATTACAAGGTTCTACAATCGAATAATTGTAGCGTGAGCATAATACTTAGCCAAATAAAACCTCGACATATGTTAAGGTGACAATTAAAAAAGACAACAAAACTCTGGCTGAAATCATCTTAATATATCTTGAAACTACGATTGGAAGTGCCTAATGGAGAGTTTAATGCAATAATTTGTTAACAATCTCCTTAGAAGAACCTAGAGTGTAAACTTTCATACCTAGCCCAATTGCCTCAGAGCCTTTCATGATCCTTAGTCTCCTACACGAGTCAGCGAACATCCTGCATCAACCAACAATTTCAGTAAGCCGATTCAACCACTAGAGTATCATGATTTAACATAAGGTTCAATATGAAAGTGTTTGGCAGAGCTTATAGAAACAACTTATATCATGTTTGTAAGATGTTTTCACCTTATTTTCATAAGCTTTTCATGATAGCTTATGAGAACAACTTATAGCGTATATAAAAAAAATTGACTTATTTTATCTTTTGATATAGGTACAACTTATACATAAGAGATTATATGATAAGTGCTTAATTAAGCTGTTTATCTAAACAAAAAATAAAAGAAATAACTTACCCCCAAGGAACATCGCCTACAAGCATCCAATCTCCATCTTTATCTTCATAAGTAAGAACATATTCAGATCCATGAAGAAGATCCCTCAAAGAGCTCTCACTTAGTCCATCTTTCCCAGGAAGTCCAGGAGAATTGCATTGGCCTGATTTTACAAAATAGTTATAGATAAACAACTATATGATAAACACTTAATTAACTGCGTAACCAAACAGGGTCTAGATAAGATATGATAAACACTTAATTAACACTTACATGAGAAAGTCAATCTAGGAAACTTGTTCCTAAAACACATGTAAATAATTTTACAGCAAGTAAAAAAAGGTGTGTAAAAAATCAAAATAATGAGCCAAGGTAAGTAATTTGAAGAAGGTAAAGTTAGTACCAATGGTAAAGCAGGTGAACATCTTCTCAAGAGCTGAAGAAAGTTCCATATAGTTGTTGTAGGTCTTGAGATCAACCTTTCTGAGATAAGGAGCACCATCCATACTGACTTTTACATAGAGACAGTCAAATCCAGGTTTTCCCTCAGCTTCGTCATTGTTCTTTGACAAATTAGAAGCCATAGTGTTTTTTCGAAACGATCGAATTGGTGGCCATCCCACAACCTGTGCCCTATTACAGAAGTTTGATACAATGAAGAACACATAAGTTTAACAACTTCGAAGATGAAACCTTTTCTGAAAACAACCCAAAAATTCATTAGCCACTATTTTTGAATTATTTATGAAAAAATTTAATTTTTGCTTAAGAAAATATATCTAACTTTTAAAACTCTTTCCAAAGAGAAAAAAAATCATGTCTATTCAAGGGTTGAATCACAGAACATGAAGCCATAAAAATAGAACAAATAAAAACTAACATGTCTAGTTTTATGAATTGAAATATCTTACACCTTTGTCTAATCTAAGCAACCAAAACATGACATGATCTATATCAAACTTGTTTATCAACATGTTCCATGATTTAGTTGATTATGCAATGAACAAAAGATTACTCAAAAAAAAGTAAACAGAACAGGAAACTGAGCAATTGAAAAATCTAAAAACAATAAGCAGAATGATGCAAAGAAACATACTTTGAAGCAGGAGCATTAGCATGCTCATTTGTTCCATTAACCTGTTTATTCTTTTCATGTACAGATTGATGAAGAACCTCTTTGATGTTTTTTGTTGCATTTGTATTAATCTTTTGAATATTAGTTTGAGTCTCTAAACCAGCAGTTCCATCAGATCCATCATTCATAGAGAAACTCCATTTCTTAGAAGACTCATCAATAGCATCAGAGAAACCTCTTTTAGCTCCAACACTAGCTACAAGGTTCTTCAAATCCTTGTTGGCAAAGAAAGAGATTCCACCACCAACTGATTTTCTATCAGGAGATTCACAACCAGGTAAGCCTAGTCTGAGCTCAGTTTCCTTGAAGTTGAGAGATGAAGATGTTTTGTCCATTGAAGGATTATTTGCTAAACCTATGTAATCATGTTCTAATGGTGTAGACATGAAAATGAAAATGGCTAGGTGAAAAAATATCAAATATTGAACAGAATATGATAGTAATAGAAGACTTAGAATGAAGAGAGTATGAGTGTGAAGTTATATTATTGATGTGTATCATAGGAGAGGAGTTGGCTGGTTTTGTTAATGTTCAAAAGAACCTTCTTCGGACTTTTTGTACCAAACTTTTTCCAAGAATTTATTTATTTTATTTATATAGTAGTATAATAACCTAAGACATGATTATGTTTCTGAGTGGTGCATACCGGTATAATTGTGCTAGTACCCGTAAACAATTGCCTTCATTGAAATTTTCTAAATTAGGTTGAGAAAAAAAAATAGTATAAAATAGGTTGAGAAATTTTTTTTTAGGGTTTAGATTATAAGTCGATATGTTTATTCTTTTATATTGCATCTTAATTATTTATTACTTTATATTTTTTAATTTTTAATTTATTTTTTTATATTACCTCAGTTCTTAATTATAAGACCCTTTATACTAAAAAATTCAACAATTTTTAATGATCCAACAATGAAACGTAGATTGCGTAGAAACTCTTAACACTGATATGCATTATATAATTAAGTATATGATATAACTGAAATCAATCTAAGAGATATATTTTTTCATGGGGAGTTTTTTCTTATGCACCAATGATGGAATTTCTAAATACACGCCTTCAACTATCTACAGTACTATTTATGCCACATTATGCTAATAGTACCAACTACACTTTCAATAATGTAGGTAGATTTTGTTTTATAAATCAGAAAGGTAACATCCACTCTTAATGTAAATTGGTTTCATTCTAATATTCAATAAAAATATGGTATATTGTAGTTATTTAAAGTTCTTTTTATAACGTGGGTTTATGTGTCTATATGATTTTGAATGTGTCAATATATATTAGGTTCTTGTTAGATGCGGTAAAGTAAAATTAATTTACATCAACACGTATTCCTATACAAATTTTGAATGTGTCAATATATAATAATGTATACATATAGTGTATAGTGTATAGTAGTAGTATGAGTATAGTACTTGTAGTGTTTGCACCGACAAGTTTCAGAGCATTCCCCGGCAAGGCAACCTTTTACGTACTGTTACTTTCTTCATCAGTACATAGATTAATTAAGTAAAGTTAAAAATGGAATTACAGTACAGTAAGAGTAAAGTGAAGTGAAGCGTGTGTGAGGTAAAAGAGAAACAGAGGAGAGAGAAAGAGAATAATTAAGTGACAGTGTAATGTAACGGTGAATATTCATTTCATTTCACTCATCCATTCCACGCGCGTATCGTAACGTATCCAATTGAAATAATTACTTTTAATGAAAAAAGACCCAAAAGCGGAAAGAAAGAAAGAAATGTGTGTGTGTCTGTCAAGTGTCAAGTGAAGGATGAAAATTGACAGGTAAGATCGGACGGTGTAGGTGGTTGTTAGGGGACATAACGGGGTTCCATTGTTGGACGGACTATAACCCACTTCATCATTACATTTCCTCCTATTCATATACTACATCTATTATCTCCCTCTCAAGTTATAAGCACTTTTGAAAAACAAACAAAAGATTCATATATTATACTCCTTCTGTCCCTTAATACTTGACACAGTTGATTTTATTACGCATGTCAATGTATAATTTTGAGGTTAAATATCTTGAATAATATATTAGAAAAAATTATGAAAATTCGATATTTTGAAAATACTCATCGAGACAAATCTAACGACATCATATATGATATTATTTATCTTTGTATATTAGTAGAAAAATATGATCAAAGTAAGTTAGGTCAAAATTATACATTTTCAAATAGGTCATCTATTGCGGGACGGAGGGAGTAGTAAATCATTTTATGTACCAACAAAATATTAAATAGGCAACACTATAGAGATATAGGTTACGGGTGGAAAATATTTTGTATTCACCGATAAAATATGTCATGGATATGGGGCAGGTAGCTAAACGGGTATCTATGGGTAAAATAAACTGGTATATAACTATCCATTACTTTATGGGCACATACATGAATGTGATGATACCCGTGCTCGCGGGTATCTATAACCGTTAACAAATTAAGTAAATATCCACGTGTGTATCTATCTATATATATAAGAGTTTAGTGTCTAAAAAAAAACTCTAGTTTACTCATGTGTAGTGTACAACACTCTTCTCTGTTCTTTCTCTCAAGGATTCTTTAAAAAATTTATCTTCCTCTTCTCTTCTTGTGCGGCAAGGCTTCTTCTTCTCTTCATCTCTTTTTTTTCTTCTTATTCTCCTTGGCATTATTACTTTTATGATTTTAGATTTATTATTACTTGTATATGGATTTTTAAAAGTTGAAGTTTGTAGGTAATTAAAAAAGTATTTTTCTTTATAAAAAAAAAATTAATTCAAAAATTCATGGGTACCCACGAATATTTTAACTTATATATTAATACGGGGACCGATTTTTTTTTTAATTTATACACATGTCTATATTTTTATTCATATTTCAATACCAAAAAAATTATTTTATAATTTCTATGCAATTGCGGCTTGTTTCCAAAAAAAGAGGGCAACACACTCACTTGTCCATATGCACGGGTATCCTGCTAGAGCCTTTGACATCTCTTGTAACCTATATATAAAAAGATGTTTTTATAACAATTAGTAATGATATAATTTCAGTTCATTTTCAACAAATGAAAAATATATTATTTTCTTTATAATTTTGGTTGCTACGACTATTTTTTTTAAGAGGTTGCTACGACTATTTTTAATAGAACTTCTTATTAAATTTAATATTATTTAATTATTTGACAAAAAAAAAAATTGTCTCACTAGTATTGAAAGTCCAAATCCGCCCCTGCAATGACATATCCTTAATATAGACTTCTCCTCTGCAGCTAGATTTTATCTTGTTTGCAAACTCTTATAGAGTTTTTAGGCACCAATTTGCTTAGCCTTTTGTTTTATGTTTTCCTTCTGATAAAAAAAATGATATTGGGGTAATAATCGATATTTTGGGTTTTAAATGTGTAACGAGTGGTCATAATAGTTCTTGAATCTCGAAATTTCAAAAAAATCATTAATTGTGTACTTTATTAATCAAAATAGTCACTCGTGTTAAGTGTTCTGTTAATACTGTCTTATCAGTCCCTTAAACTTATTGTCATAAAAGTCCTTATAAAAAAAGAGTTAATTTTAACATGAGAAAATATTTTATATACTTCCATTTTACACCCCGATGTGACCCTCCTCCTCCCTCACCATTCCTTTCCCTCCTCCCCCTCCTCTTCATCTCGCACCACTAGCTACATCGGCCCACCCCCTCGCTCATAACCACACTCTCACCAGATCTTGAAGCCCAACAACTCAAAATTACAACAACATAGATCTAAAATATTTTAAACTTAGAAATTGTGGATTAAGAGATCGATAGGAGAATGACCGACGAAGGTAGGAGGAAAACGTTAGATGATGACCGAAGATTGAGAAAATTGACGGTCGTAGATTGTGGTCGTCGATCTGGTACGGTGGTTGACAGTCTGTTTGTGCTCACTGGCTGTGGTTGCAGAGAAGATGGTGAGCGAATGAGAGAGAAAAGTCATAGAGACAAGAGAAGATGAGTGGGAATTGAGATCTGGAAAGTCGATTTTTTTTTTGTTGAGCTGACAATTCTGTAGTATTTTATATGTTTTTTACATGTGAGAAGGTGTATAAGGGAGATATGCCACCTAAAGGTATGCATATACCATCACTCTTGTCATGGACTTTTTAACTAACGAAGTGTATAATCAAAGACTATTTTAGAATTTTGATACATTGAGAGATTATTGTGCTTACTCGTAACACGTTCAGGGATTAAAATGAATATTAACCCAAATGATATTTTAGCTAATATTTTTTTTTATATTTTTAGTGCTTAAAAATTCATAACAAAAGTGGTGATTGAAAAATTTTCATTAAAAAATATGAAGGTTATACAAGAGTTTACTTAAATATATGGACCAAAAGTGGTGATTGAATTTTTAAGAGTCTAAATGTCGAAGTTTTTTTTTGTATCAAGTAGCTTAGTGGTTAAAAATCACCTTTAAAGCAACTAAGTGAGGTATTCGGAGTTCGAACCCCTGACCCTACATATTACAATGCAATGTCCCTGCCAATTGAGCTATGTTCGCGTAGACAAAGTCGAAGATTTTTTTTGAGGGGACTAAAGCAAAAAATTGATATATTTATAAAGACCAAAAATATATTTAACCATAAATAAAATTACCTTGTGGACCACCATATTCTCCATCTTAGTACGTGTTACTATCACATTTTCAATTCACTCGAAAAACACAGAGGTTATTTTGAATTTTTATAATATGTAATTTAATTTTTTAATGTTCAACTTTATATTTAATGTATATTTAGTATAGTTTACTTTGGTAGGTTATATAATTTTTTTTTTCAGGCTCAGCCAGCCACCGTATACATAAATTTAAAAGTTATCAAAGTACACTCATCCTAAATGGAATAATTGTTAAAGGTGTGTCAAATAATATTTTGTCAGCCTTTCTCATCCTAATTAATTCTAAAAACAAAAAACATGATTTATTTTTTTTGGGATGTCATTCACTCTACACTTGAATAGTCTATCTTCAAAGATTTTGTGTTTATTTATTTCTAATCAAATTTTATCTCTCATCTAAATAATTTATTTTAATTTTCAATTTCTACCATAAATACACTAAATCATCAAAATTATTAAATAATAATCAAGTTAGAGATTCCATTCTGCAATTTTTTTGCAAGCAAACACAGTTTGTTTGTTTTTTTTCTTTCTTATTTGAAAGGTGATATATCATTATCAACCTCAGAAATGACAATGAACATATGAAAAAAAGTGTTTGTCTTCTCATAATTTTAGCCCATACTTGCTTGCTTGATTCCAATCAAATAAGTTCAGAAATCTTTAACAAGCTTTAATATTTTTGCTGGAATGATGCAATGATTTAATTAATTTTAAAGGATGTAGAAGATTATGATAATGACAATAAAAATAGTTTAATGACTTTAGCATGCATGGATGGACCCAGTTGATCCCCACGAGTCGTTAAAGGTTCTTAGGATTGTGTATCGTATCCGGTTTGTACAACTAAGTTGGACCCTCTACATGAATGGATATAGCTAGTGATAGTTGTTGTTGGCTCTAGAGAAGGACTCATTCAATGAATCAAACTTTTTTCTTCTTCAGAGAATCATAATTTTCATTTATTGAATACTCCCTCTTATTTAAAATGAGTATCTTTTAAGGTTGTTACACACATATTAAGAACGCAATAATGCTGTTTATAAACATGACATTTTTACTAAAATAGCCTTGTTTATTATTGATGCATTTTCCATCATTATAAATTAAAGTAAAACATGGTACTTTAGAAGTAGTGTGCATAGTAATAATTAAGGGGTACTATTGGGAAAAAGTAATTAATAGTGCATTGAAAAGTGAGAATGACATTCATTTCAAAACAATTTTATTTTGCTAAAATGACACTCATTTTAAAAAGGAAGGAGTAGAACACATTACATATAATCAGCCATCACAAAACCTCATACAGAACTCTCAACTTAGGGTGTAAGTGGTTTGGATAAAATCGAAAAAGTATTCGATCTTGTTTGGTTCGGTTTGAAACAACCGAACCAACTTAAATCAATCTACTTTGCTTTGGTTCTCGGTTTTTAATTTTGAAATCCAGAGAATTGATGAACCGAACTGATGCTAACCTCACCCCCCATTTTATTAATATTATCCCTCCTCACACACACTTATGATTAATCTCAAAATTAAAATCCAACATAAAATAGTTTTAAATCTATTCGCTTTCACTCATCATCATCTCATCTCATCACTCACATTTCTAGCCGTCAGTCACACCTAACCCATCGTTCCTAATCGCCATTGGGATCGTTCATGTCTTGTTAGTTTTTTCATGTTAGTTATCCAAAATAGTTTCAATAACATAGAACATGGAAAACAAAGTTCTATGAAATATTTGAGTATGATGTATGCATGAAATACAAATTTGTGAAAATATGAATTTTTTAATTGTATTTTTAAACAAACCGACTAGTTTGGTTTGGTTTCTTTTTTGAAAAATAGTAAAAACCAAATCAAATTAAACCGATAAAAATTTCATTAGTTCAAATATTTTTTTGACCAAAAACCGATATAAACCGAACCGTTACACCCGTACTCTTAACACTAATAACAAAACTACCAAAAATTAAAATTATTACACGAGAGAGGAGAGTGGGCGTGATATTTGTAACCATCAAAGACGATATTTCATTTCAAACTTAAATTTATGACACTTAAAAAAAGTGACATTTTTTTTTACAAAAAGTTATTGACGCACATGAATGTCATTTTTCATGGAAAGGGGTCGTAGTTTTGGTCATAGCCCGCATTGTGGAAACCTCTATTATGTCTGCTAATTAAATTGTGGTCTATTTCATGAAGGAAACAAGATAGATAGAATAATTGTAAGTTGATAACGACCCAAATAGAAATTAAGACTTGAAATATGACAATTCGACCTCCTTTTTTATGGGAAGAAAACTTGGCCATGCTGACTGAGTCTTCACTCCTGTTGATGAATAGGGAATTTTGGTTCATGTAGCAATGGAAGCAACATATGTATAGGTAAGCTTTTAGCATCAGACCAACCTGAAAGAAAATTAATCCACAAAATATATTCATGTGTACAAAGTGATGACCTTGGCATTTTTAAAGTGTACGATTCCACTCCATGTTTTTTAAGGCATCAAAAATATATTTTATAGATAAAAAATTTATATGGTTAACAAATTTATATCTCAGAGTTTAATAAATCTTTTCTTAAATTCTAAGCTAACAATTCTAAGTTCACAAATTATTTAGCTCATAAGTTTGGATATATGCCAAATTGTTAGCAATATATTTAACATGTGAGTCATATACACTACACTATCTTAGTTTACACATGATGCTCAAAATCTCAAGGACGGTTATTCATGAATCAAAATGAGAATAATTTTTAATTTTAATTTTTAATATATTATTATTATTTATTTATTTATTTATTTGTCTTCATTGCAATTTAATCTCTTATTTTTATGGCTTGCGGAATTGATCCATTTATTTTAAAATCATCTAGTTTAGTCTCTTATGTTTTAAATTAAATGACATATGGTCTGATTGTGTAGAATATTTAAAATGAATTGAATATTTACATGTCGTTGAAAATGATATTTTAAGGAATTTCTTGTAATTTCAATAGTGTTGATTATTTCACCACATCATATCATATGTGAGTGATTCAAAATATGCTACATCACTATTTTTTAGTCCAAAAATCCAAATGATGAACCAAAACTGAGAGATTATAAAATAAGAGACCAATTTTACGAGACTTTTCTATTTTTTTATCTCCACTCTTAATTATTATTTTTTAACAAAATATCTCTACCCTTACCGTTTCCTCAATTTTTTGGTAAAATATGTCTTCGTAAACTTAGTTCAGTTGGTATGAACAATGCATAATATATGCAAGGTTTGAGGTTCGAATCTGGCCACCATCAAAAAAATTTTTGCCAAAATATTTTTGCACCACATAGCATGAATGAACTTCAATTCACTACTTTGCTTAATCTTTGGGATAACATATTATGTTAGTGGTTTCTTTAACTATTATTATACTCCTACATTAGTATTAAAAATAAATCAAATTCTCAATATTACACTGATTCTCTGTTTCCAAACAAAGTTCTTTATGCAACTACCAATTAGGTCCGAAATTATGGTTGTGTTGTTTTTGGATTTCCAAACTGTTGTATTTGGATTTCCAAATTCTATTATCTACCGAAGTTGTTATTAGGTTGAGTCACGACCAGGTCGCTCTCTTTAAGACGTTTTGTGGCACTACCCAAAATTGTGCAAGACAGACTATCAATATGACACTACGACCACTCAAATATGGTGATACCATCATTTCCAATTTTTAAGTTCTCCTCAAATAAAATATTGAAAGAATATTTATATACCGTTAAAATCATTATTAATTCTGACGGGACATTATTATTTCAAAAAGGGACTATGATCTTAATAGTACTCTTATTCCGAAGGGACTTATATTATCAAAGGGACTATGTTTTTAAGACCATTCTTAATTTCGAAGGGACATTAAACCAAAAAAGGGACTATGGTCTTAAGAACAATCTTAATTCCGAAGGGACAGAAAAAAGGAGATGAAAAGAAGAAAGACTCGTCAACACAAGTCAAGAAAGGGAGAAGAGAGAAAGAGTTTCCGACAACTCAATGAAACTCTTTGGTGTGTTTTTTGAACTAGGTGAGCTCTCCTTTTATAGGGAGAGTTTGTAACTAATTTGGATAAACTTAAGAATTAAGTAAACTTAAAAATTAAGCAACCCACATATCAGATCGAGTAACAAACTAATCAGATAAGTTCAAAAAGAAACAAACCCACAAGATTATCTGAAACAAACTAATGAAGGAAAGATAGAAAATTCAGTTAGATTCTCAATCTTATCACAACAAACATAACCTAAAATTATGGAAAGTGATATCCATGAATAAAGAATAATAATTATTTTCATCATTATTAGGTATTTAAAATTAAATACCACTATTTAAACACTACTAATGTGTTTGTTCTATCTTATTTTGGACCCCCACACTCTATTTTTTCAATTCACTAAACACTAGATCAAAGTTTAATTACTTAGTGTTTAATCTTCCAACCTTCCAATTTCTTTCCATCTTCACACCAATATTCTAACTGGTTGTGATATAGACGTCGTAGATTAATGAATGTCATTGAGATCATGATAGGTAACGTAATCCCTATATGATACTGATAGAGCAACCACTCCAACAATTGTTCACATGTTCAAAATTCCAATTGTATCAAGTAATTAGATAGAATCAAAACGTGTTTGGTGTATAATATTTCCTTCTCAAGAAAAATTAGCAACACTTTTGTAGAAATGCTAATTTTGCAAATGTTCATTATTAACTAATGTTCTTTTCTTTCTTTTTAATAATTTTAGTTTTTTCTTTTTCTTTTCTGAAGTGTTAACAAGTGGCCAAAAAAATTTTAAAAAAAAATTTTACTTTAAAAATTGTGTATTCAACACATTGAATTTTTTTAAAACTTTTCTCTTTTAAATCGTTAACAAACATACCATTTTCTTTTCTTTTCGTGCAAAGAATCTACCCTTTATTTTGTTTGGTGGAAGACCCTTATAAGCACTTTTTGACATCTATCTATCAGAAAAAATTTCAGTAATTTCGCGTGACTGAGTAAATTCTCTATGAGTCATTTTCTAGCCCCCCAAAAAACGCACTTCTACACTTTCCGACCAAGAAAACCCTACGAAGAAAGCAGCCTTATGAGAAGTAAGTAAGGAAATAGATGAATTCTATATTTACAACAGACAATCCATTTTCTTAGTGGAAGTTATGTGTTTGGAATCTTTCCAAGTTGAAAAGACTTTCAAAAGTTGTAATGATGATGAACCAGAGCATTTAGAGTTCGTGAATTAACAGCATTATCGTTTTTGATGCTGCAACTAATCAAATGTCAATCCATATAATAATTAATGGTTTTGCTAGAAGTCATTTATGAATGTGTCTTTTAGCAACCTACACTTCAAGGTGTGATTTTCACTTTTTAGTTATAACTTTGCTAAAAGACACATTCATAAAAATTAGTTGGTGTCTTTTAACAAATGCTCATAGAATAACTTACTAAAAGACACCTTCATAAAATGAGTCTTCTTGCAAAACCTAATAATTAATATTGGAATTTATAATCCTTAAAAAAATTATTGGAATTTATAAGATGTTTAAAAACAAAAATTGTTTATATCTTCCTAAAAAGTTATTTAAAGAATAATAATAATGTTCACTATATTTCTTAAAAAAAATAATGTTTACTATATACCTTTTTTCACATGATTTTTCTATTCACACCCCATATATTTTTGGTTACACCCAAATTTTCTTAATAGTTTTTAATCATACCAAAATTGTCATTTTATATAAATTCTCTTAAAACTTTGATTTAATTCATTGTCACTCTCTTTCAGCCCCAAACGATCAAACAATCCTGATGTTCAATCAGTCTCTGTGGAAGATTAAAGAGTGAATAAAAACATTTTTCATCCATACTCGATTGCATATAAGTAAGTGAATTTTTTTTTCTTTTTCAATAATGCTAGTTTCAAGTTTTTCTTCTTGTTGTTCAACTGCAATGTACGATGGTTTCAATTTACATGTTGAGGTTAACTTAAATTCAGTTTAAGTAGGTTCATGTAAAAACTTAGTTTACATAATCTACTTAAACTTGGTTTACATGACCTACTTAAACTAAGTTTACATGTACATACTTAAACTGAGATTACGTAGAATTATTGAACAAGGTTGCACTTTTAGATGTACACTTAAACTCAGTTTACATGACTACTTAAACTAAGTTTATATGACCTACTTAAATTGAGTTTAAGTATGTACACTTAAACTCAGTTTATATGACCTACTTAAACTAAGTTTACATGACCTAATTAAATGAGTTTAGCACTCTACAAACGACAGGTATTTGATGGTTCACCACGTGTTAATGTTAATTAAATTTAAGCAACCATTTATTTAAAGGTTTAAGTTAACTTAAAGTCAGTGTAAGTAGGTACACGTTAACCGAGTTTACATGTATCTACTTAAAATAAGATCACATAGAATCATTGAAAAAGATTGAGGAGGTTAACACAAATTTCATTTTAAGTATGTACACTTAAATTTTGTTTACATGACTTAATTAAACAAAGTTTTAGAATAGGAAGAACGACGCAACGAATTTGAAAATTAAATTTTAATTAAAAATAATTTTATCATTTTAGGATGTTACAAGAATTAAATAGGGTGTAGCTAGCTAGAAAGATTCTAATACGTATCAAATATGTAAATAATCCCACCAAATAAAAAAGAACATAAGTTCTTACATATTAATACGCGAATTCAATAGCATTCCTCTTAATTATTAGTTGTCATTTTTCCCTAAATTTTTTTATTAGTTGTCATTTAGAATAAAGTCACTAATTTCTTGGAGAACATTAGAGAGTACCAAAGCAAGACGATTACCATCTGTAACAAATATTAAAGTTGTGACAACTATAAAATCATTGCATTTAAAGGTAATAATATTGTAAATCTAATCATAGTGAATTGAGAATGATTGATAATGTGTAGGGATGTGTTAGTTGGTTGGGCCAGATAGTACTTGCCTCTCTTGTTTCTTCCTCCAATCCCTACCATGAGCTGCGTTTCTTACCATACACACCTCCTTGAATAGAAAAGAGCACCATACACATGCTTCCCAAAAAAATTGTTTAAATCTCCTCTAATTATATTCAAAATGAGAAAGAAACTAAACAATTACAGTTAGCTCTTATAAAAAATTTACAATCTTATATAATAATATATTTTTGAAGGTATATTTTTTTGTTGACGACTTCTTCAGAACCGAATCCCTTCAAAGGATAATCTAGTTCAACGTGGTATACTTCAATATAATATGAATTTGTGAGTTGCAGGCTGTGGTGATGTGGAAACTTTGAATCACTTATTTTTTGGATGCGACTTTTTTTTTGAAAAATTTGGTTGCTTGTGCGGCAATGGTTTGGTATCACATTCTTCATTTTAGTGCTCTAGGAGGATTTTCTAAATCAACTCGGACTAGAATACCTGTTGTGTGGCTTGCTTGTGTGTTTCTCTTTATTACAAAAAAAAGAAAAGTAATTACTCTAAGCATACTTCATTATCTCTTTTTTCAACTAATCACTTCAGTTTTAGTAAGAACAAGACAAGCCCAGTATATACAAATGCTCTTGCAGATTATGGGCTTGGATACTTTCACAAATTGGGCTTCTCCAACTCAAAGTTAACACCATCTAATTGTACAGATATGTATATATTAAACACTTTAACAAACATCACGCAACGTCGATATGTCCGAGTGGTTAAGGAGACAGACTCGAAATCTGTTGGGCTTTGCCTGCGCAGGTTCGAATCCTGCTGTCGACGATTCTTTTTATTTTATTTTTTGTTACCACTTTTCAATAAATATACTTGCATATTTTTATTTTCTTTTTAATTAGTCTTGTCCACGTAATGAGCTCAATGTTTTCATTAATTTGTATCTTCTACAACATATCATAGCAATGTATATTTTTGACTAAATGTCTCATAAATGTTAAGCTTGATTAGATTGTATCTTTCCTCTAAAGTAAAGATATTTTTCAATGAAGTCAGTCAAACTATATTCATAAGTGGACTCACCTTTCAGTTTTATTTCAATATCACACTCACACATGTAATGTAAATAGAACTATAGAAGGAGTAAAACAAAAAACAAAGTCAAAACTCAGTCTAAATTCTGTTTTCTTTTTGCACTAAATGATTAAACACACAGTTCAAGTACTGATAAAAAGTGATCAATGTGGATATCACTTAGCTTCAAGAGTGTTGGTGAGACATAAACTTTCTGATTTTTACTCAATATTCTTGAGTGGAAGACCAATGGTCAAAAAAGAGTAAGCTTATCTAGTCTTCTCATACATTTGGTTCAATTCATAACTTTTTTGTTTTGTTTTCAAGTTAGCGTTTGGTGTGTGAACTAGTAAATAATAACATAATAAAATGTTTGTGAGGATCAATTTTATTTTTGGGACTCAAAGATTAGTCCACCATATTATATATTGTGAGAGTATAATTCTTTCCACCAGACGCAACTTCGTTGATTTTATGAGGATCAACTTAATTACTTTAGAAGTGGCTATTGACATTTTTTTAGAGGGCTATTGACATTGTTAATCATATTGCTCCTTTTTCAATATTATCATATCCAACTATCAAAAAAAAAAACTTTAATTTGTTCAATGGATCAACTAAAAAAATGGTTATGTATTTATCCATTCATTTTTAGATGTATGTATAAAGACTTATTATTCCTATTTTTTTAAAAAAAGGATATTGTTCCTATTTAATTGTGGTTGTTAAATTTTAATGAAACATTAATTATTGTATTGTCTTTACTATTTATCGCAAATTAAGGTTATTAGACCATCCATAATGGTTGGCGATTCACCTATTTAGTACCATGATAAATAGACATCTCTATCGTGGAGCAAATATATACGGTGCTTGTAAAGAAGGTTGGTCATGGAAGCACCTTCTTTGTCTTCACCTTTTCTCGGTAATTTGATCATCCTTAACAATCTTTCTTGCCATCTAGTGGAATTTTATGATTGCACTAGATTGCTGACTGAAGCAACCTACTACATACAGAAGGAGTGTCTTACTGGATGCTAGTGCAACTGTTGTGTTAATCATTCTCAATAACAAGAACCATAGGTGCATTTATTTTGTTTGTGTGAATTGTCGCAACGAGTATGATATGAAGTGTATAGTTGGTTAGGGATATCTCTTGTTATGCCAACAAATTTAATCCTCATATTTTGTATGTCTGTCTTAATTTGTTCCCCTAATAATCATCAAGGAAGACTAATTTATTCTTATTTGACACTACATGGTATGGACTATTTGGGAGTTTCAGAATAATAAAGTTTCTCTAACTTGATCCTTGATGTATTGTTTGTTGGTGATGGAGAGTACTGCGATGATTTTATTGAAATAATTGTTGGCTAAGTCTATGGTTTGAACCTTGTTTATATTATGAGTGGTGTGTGACTCTATCCGAGAGTATTGCTTAAGGTTAACTATATTGAGCTTGATGCGTTATTTTTAACTTTTTGCAGTTGGGTTACAATAATTCTAATACTCATTTTATTATTATAAAGTAAGTTTTTGCTATTAAAATAAATTATCTATTATAAAAAAATTAACAATGCACACAATGAACAATTTTTATCTTTTTTCATATTTATTATCTTTTTTTTTTCATTAGGTGGAAAAATAATAAAAGCCCTAATGTACTCCCTACCTTGAATAGAGGTACGTACCATTTCTCACCCTGAATTTCTCTCAAGAAAAAAAGCCTAGAGATTATATTGAGGTTAATCTATAATATAATATAAACAGAATTTCTACTATATCATAAAAATTTGAAGGATTTTGATATAGTTGTGTTTTATCATTGAAAAAAACTTGCTCATAGAAACATAAAAATAAAAAATTGCTATTTGGCGTCTAGGAAATGTAATTTTATTGTTGTCGCATATCATTCATTCTTTTCTGGCTTCTGGATTATAGTGCAAAGTGTGATTTTTGGTCCGTACCTAATGGGCCTACTAGGTCTAAAATTAAACCGCATGGAATAATTTGTTTATTTTTTTTTTTTATGGAATTATTTGTATATTTGTTTTTGGCTTAAATATGATAATCATCCCTGTAATTTGGGTCAGTTTTGATTTTCGTCCCTGTGAAAAAAAATTTTTGAATTACATCCCTGTAAAATATTTTTTGTTTGAAAAAGGTCCTTGGCCCTACTATTCAGCTGATTTGGCATGGTTTTGGCCACGTGGCAGTTGCTGACTGTGCAACTTTTGCCACGTGGCGCTGACGTGGCGTGCCACCTAATATTAAATTTTAAAAAATATTTTTAAAATGCTTAAATATGATAATCGTCCCTGTAATTTGGGCCAGTTTTGATTTTCGTCCCTGTAAAAGGCTTAAAATTTATTTTCAGAATTTTTATATTGTTTTTAAAATTAAAAAATATGAAAATAAATTTAAAAAACAATATAAAAATTCTGAAAATAAATTTAAAAATATTTAAATAATTTTCTGAATTTTTTTGAATATTATATATTCTGAAAAATAATGATTTTTTTTTAAAATTAAAATTTTTGTAAAAGAACAAGAAATTAGATTTTTTTTTAAATTTATAATTTA
>Ga0228710_1002886_pt1 | contig 27331 bp, 20 predicted proteins | sample MedpolnodulmetaG_FD_177995 | JGI IMG/M metagenome (GOLD analysis project Ga0228710, IMG submission 177995) | Root nodule microbial communities from Medicago polymorpha collected in Santa Monica, California, United States - pink nodules | ecosystem: Host-associated > Plants > Roots > Nodule... | reverse complement strand
TGGGTAATATATATTCACGCGAAAAGGAGGTTTTGCATTTAGGAAATCATGTCCAAAAGTTTTTATTTATTTTAAGTTTCTTCCCCTTGTTGTTTACCTTTTGGAGTATTATTATTTTTTATTTCTAGGCTTCACTAACATAACAACATGTCGGGATTCCCATGTCATGCGAACACGTGTCTTTATTAATACTTTAAGATTTCTTCAAATAAAAAATATTTAATGAGAAAAATTAATTATCAATCTTTTAAAAAATAAATTTGTATCTTTTCTAGTACAAAAAATTCCCATTTTTGACATCCTTATGATTTATTGTTGAAAGATAAAGCTAAAAAATTAGTGTACGGCAGTGGCGGTGCATTTTTCTATTAGTGAGTTTTTAAGGCAATCATTGTTTCAATTAATTGATACTAGTATAAATTAATTAATTAACTCATGTTAGTTATTGACCCACTCGATTAGTTAAGAGAACACGACAGTTAGTAACCATCATACTAGTAGATGCAAGTCTCCACCATTTAACGCTTGGAATTTAAGTTATTCTAACATGTTTCGACCGACGTTTTGGTATCCTTCTTTTAATTAATCGGTTTAGTAATACTAATGGTTGATATATATGTTCACAATGGTCTCCACATTCATCATGTTTATTAAGATAAGTTATACTAATGGTTGATATAAATGGGGAGGGGATCAGCTTTTTTTTAATAAACATGATGAATGCAGAGATCATTGTGAAGAAATGTCATCTCATCGTTTATGTTGACATCCTAGAATTTCAGTAACGATCATCTCCGGTATTATGAACAAAATGAAAAGAATTGATACATTGAATAACGACGAGATTACAAGTTCTATGTATGCATTAAAGATGTAATACACTAAGCTATGGTGTAAGTAACTGCATCAAATCAATGTAACTAACTATTCTAGTTGATAGCGTGTAGTGTAAGTAAACTAGTTTAAGCAACTAATTTACATTCTTTTATTTATGATGCAGTATCGCCCCAACAGTTGGAGGTTGGTAGATATCTATCAATCCCAACTTAGATAGTAATAAGCTTAATGATTGATGAAGAAATAATTTGATGAAGAAATCAACTACTTGGTCTTGGATCAAATTGGCAGCAATTTGAATGTTCCAACATGCAATTTTTAGCGCACAATGTGACAATATATTTCCAAATATTTTGTCTCTTCTATATGTACATCCCTTTGACTGTCATAGTACAAAATTGTCAGCTTGATTGATTGAGCTTTAAGGTCTTGAAGAAAATACAATAGCCATTATAGTTTAGAAGTTGCTGCTGTTATGGCATGCCATTCAGTTCTAGACATTGTCGGTTGCTTAATTGCTATCCATGATATCAGGGTATTACCAAGATAGAAGCATTGGTAATATATTTATCTTCTAGTGTCCTTGCATCCTACCCAATCAACATCAGAAAAGCCTTGAAGATGGACATATGAAGTTCTATGGAAGAATGGTACGACCTCGTTGGACTCAAGAGGTTGCAACATTTTCCGTGTGTTTCTAGAAGCTTTGTTTGTTCTCGTACGCTACAAGTTATCGTGCGCTTCAAATTTTTTTGGTTATATTTCGCTTCATATATGTTTGTGGACAGCTAATCATATTTGGCCCATTGAAGGAAAAGCCCAACACATGAATGACTATATAAGGAGGCTAAACCCCAAGTACAAATACGAAACCAAGAATATAATATCAGAGTATTAGGGTTTCATTTTGAGTCTTTGTGATTTATTATGTACACCACTCTAGAAACATCATTGTCATCAAAAGGCTTAGAGTTGGTTTGTGTTAGTTGAGTTGTAATTCATCTTTATTCATATTTGTTTTGTGTCGATCGCTATGGTGAGTGATTGAGAGAAAGTGAGAGGGATTCTCATATTTAGGAGGAGACCTAAATAGAAAGTCACGGGTTGTATTGGGTGAAAAGGCTTTGAACAAGGTTTGTTCATATAAGACTAGTAGAACTAATACCATTGAGAGTGGGTTTCCTTTCTTCAGTGGAAGCCTCCCAGATGTTGGTGACGTTACACCGAACTGGGTTACCAATTCTATGTGTTCTTCTTTACTACTTTGCATTTATTTATTGTTATTGGTTGATTTATTATTAGTATGTTATACACTTTGTCTTGGACATTGTGTCTAACATCTGTCCTACGTGAACGAGAATTTCAGACTGTAACAAAACTCAGTTTGGTCGGTTTCGGTTAAGGAGAAATAACAGCTAATGTGGTTCGGTTGGTTCGAATAGGGGCTTGCCTTGTATGGGCAATATCCTTCTTTTTATTTCAAACATTAAAAATTTTGTTGGTCGCTTTTTAAGGCCCAACAATCATTTTTTTACTATTACTTTTCCCACCCTATTCCATTCTCATGTGCCCTATTTTTTCCCCAAAACACCCTTGGTTTGGATATATAATCTAAACTAGGTTTTCATTATATAATTTGAAACTTTACGACCATGTTGTAACCTGAAGCACCCAGAAGGATCTTGATGATGAAGTGCATGAGATAGGTTCGGATTATATAATCAATATAAATTTTAGTCAGTTTGGATTATATAATCCAAAATTTGTCAAACACCCCATCAAATGACAACAATTGGAGGGAAAAATGGTAATTTCAGATTATATAATCTGAACTATATCAGCACAGACACAAACGAAGTCCAATTGTTTTGGCTTACACATGCATTTGGCGCTTTAAATTAGTTCTATGTGATATAAAAATGCATTGATGAAATGTTCAAACATAAAATTCAATCCAAAATAGAAATTAACAACATAACACAAATTTCAAACATTAGATTAAAAATAAAAATTATCCAAAGGTTACAAACCAATTGTCAAACATAAAATTAAAATGAAAATAAAAATAAAAATTATCCAACGGTTACAACACCATAACATAAAATCAGTCTCTGCCCATGCCACCCTCAACATCATGCCTAGGGATGGCAAAAAAATCCGCATCCATGGATATCCGCGAATAAAATCCGCCACGGGCACGGAGCGGATACCTTAATGGATATCCATGGATAAAATAAACGGATTTTTTAACTACCCGCTAATTAATGAATACGGATGAGGATTTAATGGTATCCACACTCGCGGATATCCATACCCGCTATTAAACCGAGTAAATTACATAAATAACCTCAATATCATTCAACTTCCTAAGAAAACATCTTAGGAATTGTGAGTGTTATCAGTTATTACGATTCTTTGAAAGGAAGTGAAAGTGGTTGGAATTGTTGAAGCTTTGTTTTTGTTGAATATGATGAGCTTTACTTATGTTTTTGTTAAATCAAAGAACTTTATTTTTATTAAATGTAGGAGACTTTATTTATGTTTTTGTTGACTCAATGATCTAATTTGTTGTTGGTGTAATGTATGAATATTATGTTTTGCTAAAAAGAAAAGAAAATGCATGTGAAGAACCTTTGTTTTTAAATTTTAGCTAAAAAAAATTAAAACAAATTTTTTATTTTATTTTTATAAATGTTATCCATGGATATTTGTATAAACCCGCGGATACCCCAAAATCCGCGGATTATCCGCTAAACAGATATCCGCACGGATATGGATAGGGTATGGATTTCATATTTATCTAACGGAGCGGACACAGATATCACACTATCCGCATCCATGGATATCCATTTACACGCCTACAGTGGTAAACATGTCCTCCATGAACCTCTCTCAAGACATCTTCCAAGTGAACCCATTCAAAAGACCCTCTTGCAATCACACCACTGGACATCACAACATAAACATGGTCTCTGATACGGCCTAACCTTCCAGCCAGATCCTTGTACCCTTGCTCTCCATCCTCCTCAGCATCAACCTCATCAAGGCGCAACTGCTTTGGTGGCCTCAGGACCTAAACATCCTGGTCTCGAAGAATCATGTGTCAATGAGAGATGAGATAAAATCATCTGATATAGCCCGGCTCCACTTCCACACCCTGAATAGCAGGTTTCCCCAACTGCACAGCTGTCAGCACATGCTTCAGGTCTCTAAAGTACTTCATATAAGCAACATCCACATAGTAGGCGCTCTTGTCAGTGAAGAGCGTGATACCCACCAAGTATAGCAAATATATGTGGGGAGCCTGCTCCCGCAACTTCCTTATCAAAACCATATCACCCTCATTGTATGCCCCCAACTGCTCCAAAATATGCTCCTTAAAGATCCTCCTCAAGTAGCTAAATCGTGCATGTCCACGGTTAGTGTCAGTCACCTCCTTCAATGCGTCTCCCGGATCAGCCCCTAAATGTTGAATCATCATATCCATAGCCTCGCCCTTTGTCATACTCTCGTGGGACAAAAGCATACCATCAATGGGGAGATGCAGCAAACATGACACATCATCAAGTGTCACTGTCATCTCCCCAAACGCAAGATGGAAGCTCGATGTCTCCTCGTGCGACCTCTTCGCAAATGCACAACACAACCCGTGGTCAATCTGGCTGTAGCTGCTATCCTGCAACCATTGAAGATCGGTTGCTCTCAGTCCATCACGCCACCATTGTGCTGCCATGACAATCTTGTTTTGCTTATCATGTATCGCGTTTATCTTCTTCCCGTTGTTTACACATTTTTAATTCCCCTGCCATTGCAAAAATTTAAAACATAATATTAATCGAAATAATACATTAAAATAACAAATATATATATATATATATATATTAAAAAAATTAACCAAAATAATAGGTGCACAATTAACCAAAATTAATCAAATATATATAACACAAAATTAACCAACATAATAAGTGCACAATTAACTAAAATTGATCAAATATGTATAACATAAAATTATTCAAATATATATTATATTGCCTCACCATCACTCGTCATCATGGCCACATGAACATGGTACCTCGTCAGCACAGTAGTGTCGTGTGAGCCACCAGGATAGTCATCAAGTTCCTCTGGCTCTAGCTCCGGCACACGCTTCCGCTGCTGATGCTGATCATCATCACCCACCTCCTCCTCAGCCTCAACATCATCCTCTATCGGATGCTCCACCTCCATCTGAGTCTGAGGCTCGTACTCTGGCTCAAGATGAGGCTCGTCATCAGCACCACAACAGCATGCCTTGCCACCCCCATGTCTGGGAACTTTGATGATTCAATAAATTAGTGTTTTTAATATATTATTTGAGTCCGTTTTATTTAGATTTGATTTCGTTTTATTTAATATTATTTCCTTTTTAGAATTATTTTACTTCAATTGCAAGTTATTATATTTCAAGAACAAATATTCTAAAGATTAAGTCTTGGAGCAAAAGAAAGGGGTTTGAAGCTGATTCGGGTTGAAAATACGAAGATTCGGTACAAAAATATGATGTCCCCCAAGTCAGAAGCTTAGCACGGCCCGTGCCACCAGCCACACGGCCGTGCCACCTCCCAGAACTCCTTTTGCTACTTTTCTGCTTCCCGAACAAGTTACCTATTTAGTTTAATTCTGACCTAAAAGCCCGTGGTTTCTTGTGGAACATTCTAATGTTATATTTCTTAGGTCTTAAGTCATTGTAGACTATAAACAGAATAGCTAGCTATCACAACAAATCATTTTTTGTTCTTGGAATTCAATAGTGACAATTGTCTTTCTTAATAAAAGTTCTTATTTTACTTTCTTGTTATTTACTTTATGTTCTTCTTCTTCTCTTATATGTCTACGATGAACATGAGTGAGTAGACTCTTCTTGTCTTGGGATTGTTGGATAAGTCTAATGACATAATCCTAATCAAACCAAGCCATAAACCCTAATTTTATATAAACCTACTTTCAGATCCAATTCACCGTTTTTATAATGAATTAACAAATGCCAAACTCATAAAGCGACAGCGGAGCTTTGATATTGGAACAAGTGAATTTAGAAAAGGGTTGCGAAACATGAGAATAGGCTAGGAAACCTTGAGACATATAAAGTTTCGTTCTTCAAGGATTCTAATAGCAATCAACCATGAGAATAGGCGTGGTTGCTAGAGGAACACACTCACTGCACTTCGAAAGAAGCTTTGATACGCTAAAGAGAAACTTGTCTTTAGAAAGTAGGTCGAATATAAAGTTTAGGTATAGGGTTTGTTTGTGAAGGATTTGTTATTACGATGAATCAATAATCCTAAGGTGCTTTTTATTATTATTCTTTTAAACCATTAAAAACCCAATCTTTACAACTAAATTTTCTTCTAATTATCTTCTAAAAGTTAATTAAATTGAACAACTCCCTGTTGGAACGATACTCTCTTTTTACTACTTCGGTAGAACCGTACACTTGCGGTTTTACTCATCATTGGCCTTCTTTGAAACTTTGCAAGCACGGGCTGTGCTACCACAGGCACGGTCTGTGCCTGATATTTTTGCACAAGATCTTCAAATTTTTGGCCCGAATCAGCTCCGAATCTTCTTTCTTTTGCTCCAAGACTCAATCTTTCATATATTTGTTCCTGAAATTAAATAACTTGCAATTGAAGTAAAATAGTTCTAGAAAGTAGATAAAAATACATAAAATCTAAATAAAATAAACTCAAATAACCTATTAAAAATACTAATTAATAAATCATCACTTCCCCTACAATATTGAGAATGATATAGCAGATTGGATTTAAATATGCTAACAGAGGCAAACAACCATAGTTTTAAAAACCGGACCGGTCATCGAACCGGTAAGGGTAGTGGGTTACTGGGTCATTGGTTGAACCACAGAGTCACTGGTTGAACCGCATGAAAGAATCGGATGACTCGTTCATATACTCGGTCTTCATAGAGTTTTTATCTTTGTATTAAATAGGATGACTCGGGGTATACAAAAAAATATAACACTAATAAATGATAAAAAAAATATTTTCAAATAAATTAAGACGATTTCTCGAATATTTTCTTCAAATTTAAATCTAAGTATTATCCAATCAAACACATCAATTAATTCTTATATATATTCATTACGAGTATAATAATAAATTAGAAACACTTTAACAAAAATAAATACACACACTTACTTTGACAATATATGATGAAGATAAAATTAAAGAGAGAAAGAGAGAGAATACAAGTTTATTTTTTCTAGGAAAAAAAAAATACACGATAAAATGTGAACCGAAGGGAAAATTGTTTTTCATTTGATAATTTTAAAGATATGTATAATCATTAACAACCAATAACATGACACAAACAATTGCCCTGGTGTAGTGGCTTCCAGCGTTAAAATGTATGTTGGGCTGCCAAACCTGACCGGTTGGCTCAGTAAACCGCCGGTTTTAAGCAAGTTTTTCCGGTTCATGCCGGTTCTCACCGGTTTGATAACATGACCGATCCAATATGTCAACCGAACCGGTTACACCTCCGGTTCACGGTCGGACCGGTTGAACCGGCCGGTCCGGTCCAATTTTTAAAACTATGCAAACAACACTTAAGTATGGATGCTCGCGAGACATAACCCCTACCTCTGCAGTGATTAACACATTATTATCATGAACTGCATAACTTGTTTCACTATTTGCATCACCTTCTTCCTCGTTAATTTCCAGCTCTTCCTTACGACTTTCATCCCAATTTGCATGCATATAAAGCTTTGATACCATCATAAAGCTCAGTCAATCAAATATAGTTACCTATTCCTTACTCGTCAGGAATTATATCGAACAAAAGAGAGAATTAGGAATTTTATATTTAGAGATTTATGGGGATTTTTAACTCCTTGTTTTTGTCCTTCTCTACTTTCCATTTAGTATCTCCGATCATGTACCTTATTAGCATAAAACATTTGTCACATCATCAGTTAACAGAAGTTTTTAATGTTAGGGACTAAACTGATAACATAAGTGCACATACAGGGACTAGTTTATATTTAATCCTGATTTTTCTTTCACACGACATGAATATGTCATTTCCCTAATGATTTTTTCACAAGGACAATTGAACCTGTAATATGTAATATACTCTATCTGTTTTCAATTATAAGCAAATTTGACTTTTTAGGTTCATTCAATTAATGATGTATGTGATTCATATTATGGACCGCATACATCATTAATTGAATGAACCTAAAAAATTAAATTTGCTTATAATTAGCAACGGAGGGAGTACACAAAGTCTGAAAAATGATTCTGTAAAAATAAAAATACATATTATAATTTTGTAATTTGAGATTCTTCTTATTTTTGACCATTTAATATATGCGTAATTCAGAAGAGTAACTTCAAAGTTGAATTTTTTTAATGATTTTTTGCGGCATGTTTACAATGTTAAAATATTATAACCTTCAGACAAGAGACCAATTAATTATAAATTTTTAAAGCACAAAAAATTTTAAAACGAAAACAACGGGAGTTTGATTTTTTATAGCATTTGGAATAAGCTTCAGACATGATACGACCCTTTATTTGATTTTGTTCCGAGTAAGCAAATATTCAAGGTCAAATTTTGTTCTCTAATTTTGTAGGTATGGTTAAACATCATAAAAATTTTCATCATGAAACTTTAGAATTTTTAAATGAGGAATGAATTAACTATCAATTGATTAAGAAATTTATAACTATGGGGAACAAAAATTCATACTTAATTATTTCCTTGTCGAAATTTTTTAACGTTTTATGGAAAACAGTAATTCAATGTCCTAACCATGCAAAAAATCATAAAAAAGATTCAACTTCCAATTCACTTTTCTAGACATCACGTATATTAGAGGAAAAAAAAAAGAAGAAGAGTCTAAAATTACAAGGTTAGATATGTGTTTTTATTTTTACAATGTCCATTTTTTAAACTTTATATATGTTAGAAGGTCAATTTGAACCATTAACTCTAAATAAAAACCATGAAGTATGCAAACAAAAAGAACATACACATATCAGGGTATAATTATTCAAATAAAAAACCAAATCTGTCATATCATTGATTGATGTTTTTTCAAACAAAAGTCAAACGATGTCTTAATATTCAAAAACAAAATACAAAGTAGAATAACACAATAATAATTCTTTGTTCAATAACAGAACAAAATTTCTAAATCATTTGAAGCCCTTGGTGTTGTCATCATAAGTTCTTCTACTTTACGACATTTTTCGACCACCTCAGTCTCTTCATTTTGTACATTGATATTAACCCTTCTTAAAACAGTTCCATTGCAGATAAGAAACTGAAGCATTAAAATCTCATTCACAGCTCCAGTAAAGTTATTCATCTCTACCACCTTCAAGGTTGATGTCAAGCATTGACAACTATTTCCATTGTCTAACCAAGTTCTCTTATGATCACCATCCACTTCTTTGTAGTAGCATTCACCAGGAACCTTGTGTAATGAATACAAGCATATAAATACACACTATATCAATAAAACCAAATAGTAATTGCTAGAAAAAACAGAATTTAAAACCAAAAAACTCTAATTGTCCCTAAATTTTATCAATAATGTATCTTTTCTGATACCGACAAAAATCTACTTACATGAATTAATCTTCCTGATCCTAAGTCAAAGGTGAGGAGCTCCAACATAGGACAACTATTAAGGAAGAATCTGACTCCAAGACATTCATCACTTTGCAAGTTTGTCATCATTTTCAAATGTCTCGTATTCATTTTCAAATGCCTCATTTCAAAACGAGTTGAGATCCTCTCCATTTCCTACAATAAATGGCAATGTCCATTGCATACGAAATAATAAATGTTTAATGCATTTAATTGAGATTTTTTGCTTCATGTAATCGAGACTAATACATATTAAATATTTAACATATCCTTTAATTTATATTTTTTTAGAGAATAAAATTTTGGAAGAAATCTCGCATTGTCCAATCCAACAAAGTGAGAACATACATGATTAATAAACGCATATGTTGAATAAATTTACTCAATAGAAATGAATAATATATAAGTATCAATTGTTTAGAAAATAATAACTCCTCAAGGTAAGTGTTTTTAATTCTAATATTTTTTCATATTTTGGTACAAAAATTGCATTTAGCCGAGCTCATCAATGCATACAATGTAGTAACAAAAAAAAAATTGTTTTCACTTGCACTTCTAGTATATATATCTAAAACTCTAGAACAAAATTCATACAGGAAAGAAAACGGAAATTTGCATTACCTTGAGAATGAAACCGCAGACGGTGAGAACCTTAACATGTTTGAAATTTCTAATGGCGCTGTAAATAAAGACATCTTCTTCAGGATTTTCGCATTCAAGGCCAAAGTATAGATCAACCTCTTCCAAGTGTGAGGAATATTCAATATAAAAATACATGATATTCCCATAAAACTTGAAATAAGTTAAATTTGGCGCATTGATTAAAAATCCACCCTCCATAAAAAAGCAACTATCAACAATGAGCCTTTTCAAACGTAATTCATCAACTCCAACACAATCAAGTCTATTCCATGTCCAACATTTTTTTATGTTTAAAATCTCAATCATCTTGCAATTGGATAAAAGAGTTTTGATTGCATTGTTTTTCAATTCCATCCAACCTAAAGAAATTTCTTTGAGTGCATGGAACTTCATCAACTCATTTTGAGGAAAACTGCAAGAAAACAACTTGAGAGATTTTAGGGTTTTATTTTCATGTACGTTTGTTCTCAATTCAAAAAAGGCTTCAGGTTCTTCAATATCCTCTTCAGTCCAATAAGGACTAGAAAAATCTAGATCCAAATCTTTAACCCCTTGTTGAATAGCAAAATCAACACATCTTTCGATAATCACAGAACTAGTTACATGATCAGGATCTGCTAATGTCAAAGATAATTTTTCAACAATGGGATATTCTTGGTGATTTTCAATACATAATTTAATGAAGTGAAGAAAATCCCATCTTTGGAATTCAGATCCAACAAAAAAGTGTTCATTGAACTCGATGTTGGTTGTGTTTTTCCACAAGTGCAACCAACGTTTGGATAGGATGGATGTTCTTACAGCTTCCTTGAATGGAATGAGTGAGATGATGATGAAAAGTAATGTGTCTGGTAACGAACTGATCATGTCAAAGTTATGTGCCATATCTTGCTATCTGGAATAATATTGGTGAGGGAGAGAGGTTGATAGAGAAAACAAAGGTGTTATACTCTTATGTAAAGTTTATGAGGATTTTTTGAAAATGATATGATTTTGGTTTGATTATACACTGTAATGTTTATACAATATCGAACAAGAAAGCACAATATACTTGATTCCCTTAATTTTAAGTTTTTGACTATATAGAGGTTGTTCCCAATTTTAGATAGTCAATATAATAAATGCTCTTTTTTGAGTAAAAGATCAATTATATAATAACTAGCAAGAAGGAAAAATATTTTTAATTCTCCTAAATAGATGAAAAAAATATTACGTTTTCAATTTTTAATTATTTTTCCTTATAAAATATGTTTTCATATTCGTATATTCAATAAAGTAAATGCTCTTTTTGAGTCAAGCGAAAATAAATGCTTTTTTAATAAAATTCCAACTCAGTCTTAACGATCATTAATGCATTCACATTATCCAAAACGAAGGGCACTCTATGTACGTCCGTCGGTCCATTCTTTTATTGCATTAATGCGTTAAAGTTATAAATAGTTGTTTTTATGAAAATTTTATTTTGATTAAAAGCATTTTGATTTTGATTAAAACTATAAGTATATATATTTAGCATTTTCATGTGTAACAAAATATACTTATCTTTTTTAATGACACTGAAAAAAGAGGATTTTTGCTTTTGTCAACAAACCGGTAAGTATGTCGCTTTTAATCAAACAATAAAATATTGAATCCACATAGCTCGATTTATGTTTGTAACATAGATTTTTTGAACAAGTGATTATAAAAGTATTTTAGTGACGTGGATCAAAGTAAACATAAATAGAATAAATAATGTTTTATTGGGATTGAATTTCAATAACTATTCCTCGTATTTTTCCGCTTAATCGATTGTTTACTATTTATGCTTCATATATAACTTAACATATCCCTGTGTATGGCTCCTACTATGGTTAACGAATCGAGATCTATAGAAACAACCGACTTCTGATGCATCTATGGCAAAATAGCTTATTGTTTTTAGGGTCTTGCTAACAAGTGTCCTTAGGGCACTAGTTAAGATAACCAAAATTAGTAGTTTTACGTTGGAAACAACAATTTGTAAACTTTTTACAAGTTGACTTGACCACTTTTTATCACTTTCCAACACAAAATTTCTATTTTTGTTCTCTTATCCAATGCCCCAAGGGAAATCTTTAACATTTCCCTTGTTTTTATGGAATAAGCTTGGATAGTTATACATGAATATGTTGGTTTATATGCAAAGGTAATACGCGATAGAGGAGGGGTGAATAACGATTTAAAAGTTTATCGAGTTTATAGAGAAAGCGATTTTTGAAAACAATTGACGACGTATTGCATTTATGTTTGATTCAATGGTAATGACAAAATTATTAAGACTATGTTCAAATAATTAGATTCAATAGGAATTGAGAGATTCAAAGTCAAATCTTAACACAATCTATTATTAATAATTTTCACACAAGTTACAAAACAAGGGAAATCTCGAACGAAACCTAAGAGCAATTAATCAAGGGTTAATATATATTCACACAAGTTACAAAACAAGGGGAATCTCGAACGAAACCTAAGAGCAATTAATCAAGGGTTAATATATGTTTTACCCACTATATTATTAGCGATTTTCAGTTTACCCCCCTGTAAAAAAAATTGTTTAGATTCCAACCCAGTAATTTGAAGATTTTTTGTTTTTGGACCTTCATGGAATCAAATTACAAAATTTAAGGTACTTTCGCCCCCTGTAATTTGTGAGAATTTCGGTTTACCCCCTGCCATATCATTGACTTTGTAAGGTCCAAAACCAAAAATCTTCAAATTACAGGGTTAGAATCTAAACAATTTTTTTTACAGGGGGTAAACCGGATTTCACTAATATTATAGGGGGGTAAACATATATTAACCCTAATTGATTATACTAATGAACACAATTTATAGGTGTTTGATAAATTGACAATAGATTGAAACCAAGTGTGATCGATATAAAGTGAGATAAAAGCTTATTCGAAGAACTAATTAAAGTTTAACAAAACAAACCTAGATCACACTCAATTTCTACTCCAACAATTTATCAAGCAAACAAATACACAATCAAGATTAAGGAGGATAAGGAAGAGAAATGATACCGAGATTTATAGTAGGTCACCCTTTCGTCTTCGCTTTGGGATACATCTATTCTTCATCACGAAAAACGTCTCCACTAAGGACTTCCACTAGAAAATGATTGTTTGATTACATTGTTATTACAATAATTTCTTGAAACTACCCTAGTTCTTCAATTCCTATGCAATCACTCCCCCAATCTTCAAACAACCATTGAAATTCGTGCTTCTGGATGCCTTCGAATCCCCAATCACCTGTCCAACCCTTGAAGCTCTTCACTCGAGCTCTTCGATGCTCCGTCCGGCAATTGGATCCTCTTGAACACAAGAACTTTAGAAAGAACCCCCAATACCCTTGGAGGTGGAATGAAATTATTCAATTCATTTTATATCCTTGATTCCCAATCAATAACCTTGAAAGCAATCAAATTACAATCCCTATAGCACTCTAGCAATCTATGACTCAAAGGACCACAATTATTTAGAAAGTGTTTAATCTCAAGAACAAAAGGACAATGAGGTTTGGAAACTCTAGAGAGAATAAATGCAAATGATTCAGTGGTTTGGGTGTTATAAGGAAGTGAGTGTATATAGAAAAGGGTGACAAGTGAAATATTTTGGCAAAAAACAACATAGTGAATCGATTGAGATATTTTGGATAATATATTGCACAAACAAATATGTACTCAAATATATTTTTGTATTGGATAATATATTTTTCTACTCAATATAATATATTTTGGTGCTCAATTGAGATATTTTTGTACTAGATCTAATATGTGAATTACTTGTTCCCAAAACACAGTGCATTCAATACATCGAAATTCACTGTTGATGCTTCATCTGCTCTTCCTCTCTTCTCCCTCCTTCGACTTGTGTTAACGAGTCCTTCTCCCTTTTTCTACTCCTTCTGTCTCTTCGAAATTAATAGTGTTCTTAGGAGCATAGTCCCTTCAATTATTTATGTCTCTTCAGAATAAATAATATTTTAATATCATGGTCACTTTTTCAGTATAATTAGAATGATCTTAAAAATATATTCTTCTTCAATTCTTGGAGAAGTTAGACATTAGAATGGTAGTAACACCATACTTGAGTGGTCATAGTACCATAATTTGAGAAGTTAAAAACTAGAATGGTGGTAACACCATATTTGAGTGGTCTCAACATCATAATAGAGTGGTCACAGTACCATATTGATTTCAGTATTAAAATAGTGGTCTTAGTAACATATTGAATGTGTAATTCTCGAACGGTTTTCTACAGTGCAGTAGTTAACCGCACAGTTGTACCTGGGCTTGTTTTATCCTGGAGGCAGTGTGGTTGATAGTCTGTCTTGCACAATTTTGACAATGCCACAAAACCTCATACAGAGAGCGATCGGTCGTTACTCAACCTAGTAACAACTTCGGTAGATATTCTCTTTCAAAATAGAATTTGGAAAATCAAAATACAACCGTTTGGAATTCCACAAACAACAATGTTGTTGACCATTAATATTTAACTTCAGAATTAATGTTCAGCAAGATTCACGTTGGACTTTTTGTTTAGATTTTGTTTAAGCAAGTCAGATTTTGTTTGAGTTCCCTTTCTTACAAGTGAGGTGAGATTCCAATCTTGTTATAAAATTAGCATCATTGTCTATTTCATTAATTAATTTTTTTTTATGGGTATTTCATTAATTAAATGTTCTATGTTGTAATGAGTGTTCCTATCAAGGTGTTGTAATAAACTACTTCTTGAACCTATTTTCGTTCTAAAAAAAGATAATAAATCAAAAATAATTGTTAGAAACACCCTATAGTGTGAATATAATAGAATAACTAAAACTGGAGATTTTTTATAAAGATCTAAAGATTTGTTATGATCTCTATTTTTAGTATATGAATATTGTTATGATCTCTATTTTTAATATATGAATATTGTTATGATCTCTAATTTTTATTTTTATTTTTGGTAAGATCCCTCGTTTTGTTAAGATCTAATTTTAGTGTACGCGTATTGTTTTTAGAAAATTTAGATGAGAAAAAAGTGGAGACAACAAAAATAGAAAGAAAAGTGATAACAAACAAGCATAACAATTACATGTTCATTAATGTGTATGCGTTGGATATTTTAATTTAGATCTAACATTGTTTCAAAAAAGTTAGATTTACATCCCATATTTACAAAAATAAAAATAGTTAAAGAAGTTCCAGCTAACAAATTAGAGAAATCGTTACATAATAGGAGTAAGCTTGGAAGTATATAAAGATTACAAATTCTCATTTTATAGAAAACATCAATATCAATATCAGTTCTTTGTTATCTTTCATTTACACCATGAAGATTTTCATTCTCTTTAGTATTACCTTTGCATGTGGATTTTTAAAAATTGTTTCTAATGCTAATCCTCTACCATATGAAGCCATCTTTAACTTTGGTGACTCTATAAGTGACACCGGAAATGCTGCTTTTGGCAGAACACCTATGGATAAAAGAAGTCCTTATGGTTCAACGTACTTCAAACATCCAGCAGGACGCATGTCAGATGGACGACTCATCATAGATTTCATAGGTAATTTTACAACTCTTTTTTTTTTTGTTTCTTAAATTGAAAACCACAACAACAAGAAAAAAACAATGCTACCAAAACCTTTAACATAGTCTATTTTATATAGTTGTTATAACTAAAATCAATCATTTTAAATGTTGATACATATCTAATTGAAAATTTCATTTGCTCATTGTTATTTTAAATGTAGCTGAGGCATATGGGTTGCCATTTTTACCGGCCTCTTTAAATGTCACCAAAAGCCAAGCTGATACAAAGAGGGGAGTTAATTTTGCTTATGGAGGTTCTACTGCCCTTGATAGCAAATATTATTTTGATCGTAGTGGAGTGGATAAACCAATGACAAATAACTCGTTGAGTGTGCAATTTGACTGGTTTAAAAATCTAAAACCCTTATTGTGTAAAAGCAAAGAAGGTTTTTCTCCTACCTTCTTGCATATTATTTGTGTCAAATTCATGGATTTTTTTCTATATGACTAACAAAACTTCTGTTTTTTTTAAATCAGAGTGTGATAGCTTCTTCAAACAATCATTATTTATAGTGGGAGAGATCGGTGGAAATGATGTTTTTTTACATATTTCTAAAACTATTACAGAATTGCGAGAGATTGTTCCCTTGATAGTTGAATCAATTACGAAGATCACCAATGTAAGTTATATCAGATTTAAGTAATTAAATGTTTACTTCGACTCTAGAATAATCCTGTTTAAGTTATAGATTATATTGAAAAATAATAATCTTCAAAAATGTAATAGTGATTTATTTCATTTTTCTTACCAGGCGTTAATTGAAGAAGGGGCAGTTGAGCTAGTGGTTCCAGGTAACTTTCCAATGGGATGCAATGTTGACATATTGACAAAAAAGATTAGCCAGAAGAAAGAGGATTATGATGAATTTGGATGTTTGATAGCTTACAACTCTTTCATCGAATACTTTAATGAGCAACTAAAAAAATCCATAGAGACATTACGACAGAAACATCCTCAAGCTAAGATAGTATATTTTGACTACTACAACGATGCCAAACGTTTATATGAAGCACCACAACAATATGGTGTGTGGAGCAATCATTTTACTTCCTTGTTAAGTTTACATTGATTTATTCTTGACAACTTCATTTGATCTCATCCTCACTAGTTTATTTGCATTAATGATGTAGGCTTTACTTCTGATAAGGTCGAGATTTTGAAAGCATGTTGTGGAGGAATTGGACCATACCACCGTGACGCAAACTGGTGTGGAATGCCTGGTACAACAGTTTGCTCTGATCCTTCAAAACTAATAAATTTTGATGGACCTCACTTAACCGAAGCAGCGTATAAGCAAATAGCCAAAGGTTTAATTGAAGGTCCTTTTGCAAATCCATCCCTAAAACCTGCTCCTTTCAAGATAGTCTAGAATTGATGATGCACATCAAGAAAGACTTTGTTCTAAGCATGATTAGACTTTATATCTCTACATAGGAGAAGTTTGAATGTATTCTATAAAGTGAATATCATTTAATTTTAAGTTGAATTACTGTCTATAAACAATACCGTACTTATCAAATTGGAGGTCCTGATATAACATTAAAACTGAGCCTCTAATAAATAAAAAAAACACAAATTTTTAAAAAGAGCGCTAATCTACTTAATTTGTAAATAACATAAATAAGAACAATGTTCTAACTCGGCCTCAATTGAAGAATATAGGGAAAAAATGTCAAAATTCAACATATCCAAACAAGCATGATTTTAAATAATATTATACACAACTAAATAAGTAAAGAAAGGTGAGAAACATAGTTTTGCTGGTTGTATAATGATCAGCAACAATGCATGAAACAACACGTAAAGTGTATCTATCTAGAATTCACTAAGAAAGTATAGTACTAGATGAAATCAAGTTTCATGTGTATAATTTCAATGAAATGAATATGAGAAAGCACAATACTACATGGCCAAAGTTAAGAAAGTATAACACTGCCCGAAAGTAATTATTCTTATTTGAGAAAGTTAAGAACTAGCATAAAGTAATAACTAAAACAATAGCTAGAAACTAAAAGTTGCAATTAACATAAAAGAAAATTAAGAAACTACATAAAACAGTTTTAGAAGAAAACATACTAAAACAATAGAGAACATTATCATAAAACTGTGACACAACAAGCTGAATATCTAACAGCAAGCAATACCAAAACAATAGAGAATCAATTTCCCTCAAATTGTTAGAGCTTCGTGCTGATAACGTGTTATGAAATAAACTCAAAGCATAAGACCAAAGAAGAAGAAGATGAAAACTTTTTTATTATTCTCTTCACAGATGTGTTCTTTACATGGCAATGTATGTCCCATTTATAAGATACAAAAGATGTAACTTACAGTTACATGAAGAGCCATGAGACTAAATATCAATAGGAATAAATAAAGTCATATAGTCATAGTAGACAAAGGATATAGAAGGTCTAGGGCCGCTAAAAAAAAAAGGGGATATAGAAGGTTTAGGGACAATGGACATCCACATCATATTTTCAGTTATTCATAACAAAAACACGTTGTTAGCCTATTTCTCATATTTTAAACTAAAGATAAATATTAATATAAAATATATTTTTTAATAAGAGGTGTGTATACTGTTAAAAAAATAAGAGGCGTAAAAAATATTTGAATTTGTAATCTATACTATATATATATATATATATAAAGGATGTTTTGTTAACTTTTTCTCTTTTCAATTACTAATTTGTATACATGCAAAAAGAAAGGCCATCTTAATTTGATAACAAAGAAGTACAATCATGCATAATTTTGTTTGCTCAATCTTTATTATTTTACATTACTCAAGCTAACTAAATTTCACATGCTTATATTAATAAAAAGGATGACACATTCAAATAAGATAAATAAAATAATACTTAAAAGTACCTCCAATTTTACAATGTATTGGGACTTTCACTAACATTCTGAAGAAACTGATTCACATCTTTACAAACATGTACATTCACATTTGGAACAACAATTTCAAACAGGATAGTTCATTTTTTTTCCCTTATATACAAACATTTCCCATAAAATGGAAATTTGTTGGATACATGTACATAGTAAAATTCCTCAAAAGACCAGAAAAAAAAAATAACAAATCCCAGATAGAGTCATCCTGCACAATCTGGCATGCATGCTGCTGTAGAAACTTACTATTCAGCAATACACCTCCAACTCCAAGTTATTCTTTTCCTCTGGTGTTATAACACAATTGTTTCTCTACAAATCTTGGTTTCTGCATTTTTCTTAAGATTATTATTATGAACTATTAACAACTATCAACACATTCAGAGTCTCCCATCTGTTGATAAATGGATTCAGCACTTAATCTTTATACACCATTTTTTTTAATATTTTTTTATGAATCAACTTTGTACACCTTTAGGATCAGCTATGCAGTAGTTAGCACTCCTAGACCATATGTAAGGTGCCTAGGAACAATAATATATTTAACAAAAGGTTATTCTTTCTCGAGGTTATCGTCCGAATTACCCTTGGGGCTCTCCAACATATCACCTGAGTAAGATCCATCCGGTTGACGAATACATATATTCAAGTTGCTGGATAGAAAATGTTCCTGGGTGGTAAAGTAGCAGAGAGAAACAGTCAGACAAAAGGTAAATGTTACATGAATAGCAGCTTTATGTTGCAATTTAAAGTAATATTGATAACTCAAACATTACATAACAAAACTAAGCTATATCCTTAAAACCATCCAAGAAATTACTTAAGTGATTTAATACGAGTTCTTTGTAGAAACAAACTAAATTCACAGGTCTTACAACCCATGTGGCTAAAACACTTTCAAAGGAGAAAATGATAACTAGTGCAATTTTCACAATACATTTCTCATAACCAGTTAGTTCACAAACTCGGGTTTTTTCGAATTTGGATTGGGTCTAACTCAACCCTTACACAAAATCGACTTGTAAGGTGAGGGATGGCTCTCATTTATAAAAAATCATTTTTAGGCCATATCTTATCCGATGTTGGACTGTTAACAACAATCATGTCACATGAACTCCTACATGCGGTGCTATGGGAAGTTTTCACCTCAAATTTACTACTCCAACATTTATAAGAATAATTGTATAATCTTAAAATGTCGATAAAAAATCGGTATGATGCACATCCTCAAAATTTCAAAACAATATAGAATCATCAACTTATTCTTTTTAAATCGAATTTACTAATCCAATCCTTGAAAACCCCTTTTTCCAAGAGGGCCGTGATTCTGTTTTATCCTGATTATTGTAACAAGAAGGAGAAGGAGAAACTGTCTAAAATCCATATGTCTTTACAACATTTGCAAGACATCAAAGTTCAAGACTCGAGACCAAGGTGTAAAGCCAGAAATCTTGCAATTTCAAGCAAATGAAGCAAAAATTACCTGGTCACTAGTATCTTGGCCTTCTGAATGAAAGAGGATTGGTCGACACCGCTTATCCTCATTCATTAAGCTGGAATTCTGAAAATGCATCACAAGTGCAGCCTTTCCTTGAATTCGTGCATATGCCAGTGAAGCAACTTTTTCGCTATTAAACTTCTCCCATTTCTTCCCATTAAAAGCCTGCATAAGTTTTCATAATAGAGTTATTAAAGTTTAACCATACATATTACATACTTCTCCATACCAGAACAAGTTTAATGATACAATTTAACAGAAACTGCCATTGAAAATACTTTTGAACTTCTACTCATATTTAGTTTTGGAACAATGTCACATTTAGGAAATCCTTACATTACAAACTATGTACATGAAAATTTAATTATAGATAAAAAAAAATATCATCAGGCATGCAAAGGTATATAATTTAAACCTTAAAGAAGGCGACGATGTGTGAAGGAGAGACCATATTGATGAAAGCATAACCCACATTACACTTATTCTGCAAGCAAGAACAGACATTAATAAATAATTCATCCTGGAAACAAAACCAAAACCATAAAACCCTAATCGAAAATGATATATAGGATGTGCTTACTTTAAAGTCGATTGGCAAGTAGAGGAAATCATAAGTCCCTTGGTGATTCTCATCAATTGCAGCAAGCAGCATCTTAGAGGTGTACCTTAAAAGTAATTACAACAAAAGTTGTCAAGAAATTGATCACTAGGATTTTGTTGGCATCACTAAAATATTTTAGTTGTTTTTCTTACTTGTTAGGAATGTTTTTAATCATTAAAGTAGTCCTTGTATCTTCACCATTGACGATTTTGTCAAGATCAAGCTGGTACAGCTTCTTACTCTCAACTTGGTTCACAATATTGTCAGGTCGCCTACTTCGTCCACGTTCACCAAATCCCTCAATGCTAGATACTCCTGGACCAGCATACAGACTATTTCCAAGGAACAAGGAACCATGACCAGGTAGGGACATCATTCCGAAATTAGGCGAACCAATTTCACTGGTAGTTGCTGAAAGGCCAATACCATGCCCAGCAGATGAACGAGAACCCATGTTCATCATAAAATTTCCATCACCGCGATTTGAATTCCCAAATCCAATGGGACTCATGAGTGAAGCATCAGGTGACTCTGGAAAGTATCTGAAATTCCGCTCAAGAGGAAGGCCAGATGGAGCAGATCCTACATGATGCTGGTGCTGGGAGCTAAGAAAAGGATTGCGATGACCCGTGTATGGGAAACCCTGCCTTTGGGCACTAGATGTAAATGGATGCCCAAGGGAAGATGAAGACCAGGCAGTTGTGTTTGAATTCTCTGAGTAAGGAGTCGGGCTTCCCCAAAGAAATTGCGGACCAGACAGTGTTCCAACACTCGATGAACTTGAATTCGATTCACCAAAAGCAGATATAGGCCTAGGACTTGCGTTTACTTTCTTTTCAGGAAAAGAGATAGAATGCTGAAAAGCTACTCCTTGTGTTGATCCAGAGTTGGCAGAGTTGGTAAACATCTGATTTGAAACTCTTCCAGGGTCCTTGCCAATCGGCGCAATTTTGGGAGAGGTTGATGTATGCGGGGAAAGAATTGCAGCCAATCCAGACAAATGGTTTGTACCAATAGGGCTGGCGTGACCCAAACCAGGAGACTTGCTGTAAGAGCCTAATGGATTAGGTTCAACAGGACTGCCAAATTGCGCCCAGCTACCTGTGAAAAATTTCCTGTTAACTTAATCTCATAATTGAAGTTACCTTTCTTCCATGAGAAAACAAATTGGATTAGGAGATATTTACCTGGGGGAGAACTGGCTATAGGTGAACCTACTTGACTCCTAAAAGTTCGTGCTTCATCTTGTTCCAGTTCTTGACTCAGTTGTTGCATCAAGCTAACAAGACAATATGCATCATAAGTTTTATACTGATTTAATGATATGTATAACATTGCCATTCACACAAGATATCTATTGTCGTATTAGACTAAATCAAAGAAAACAATTGTAAAATGAAAACGAAAACGGCCACAAGTGGTAGAAAGACCAAAGACTCAAATGTCTATATGAATGAAAAACAGAAGTGATTGATCAAAAATTTCATACATACTCTATATGTTAAATGCAAGGATTTAATAAAAATTTGAAAGGACTTAAATCAAATTTTGTTAATTTTACTGGGATCGAAAATATATTTAACCCTTATAACAGGCATTCACGTGTGTCCCCCTATTGTCAAAACCTTCAAGCTTTGTCACTACTTTACTACCATGCATAAAAGAATTCAGAAATCGGAACAAAGAAGAAAAGTTATTGTTACTGGAAGACGTTTTATAGCAAAAAAACAAAGATAAAACTGAACTTACTTTCTACGTGCTCCACCAGGGCGGCTTGGTTCAAGCTTTATGCGTTTGCCAGCAATGTCACTTCGATTTAATGCTTTAAGAGCTGCATCTGCTGCTCTAACATCATAAAATTCAATAAATTTATGGTGTCTCTTGTGTGGTGTTTCCCTGATCTGCAATTGTAATACAAAATCAACACTACTCCAAGTACTAGATAAAAATTAAGTGAGACTAAAGAAAATACATTTTAGATTAATAGATATTAGACAATCGTATATTACCTCCTTGACCTCACCATAAGCCCCAAATATTTGGCGAAGGTCGTCATTTGATACCGATGGATCTAAATTGAACACTACAAGGGTTCCTTGGTTTATATCTTTTTCCGATGGGTTATCCTTTCAAAACAGAATGACAGAGATGAATAACAAAAAGGCAATGTCAATTATAATTAGTCAAACATTAAGTAATTCTATAAAATCAAACCTTAGGAATTGAAAAATGGATATCGAGTTTTCTTCGTCTCAAGGGTTTGTTTTGTAAAGCACGCATTGCAGTACGAGCAGATCGAATGTCATAGTAAGATATCATCACGAAGCCCCTGTGCTTGCATGCTGTGTACAAAGTTCTGATATCCCCATATTGCTATCAAATAAGAAAGAAAAGAATCAACAAGAGGAATAAAACAATAATTGGAGAAAAACAAGAACTTTTCAAGTTATACGCAGAAAAACAAACATCAATTAAAAAACAACTAGAATTCCTACGCAACTGAGTGAGGTTTTCACTTTTCAGTCACTATTTGGCCAAACCTGGATGGTAACTTATGGTTTTTTGTTTTTTATATTCTCTACATGATATATCTAGCTGTTCTAGTTTCATTCTATACTTCACATCAGTGTTGTCAATCGCAGATCACAGAATATAGTAGGCTTTCCAAATTCTGTTATGCTGGAATACTATCGAGCAACAATAACCACTATTTGACAACACTTTGTAGTAGTACTCAATAGCATATCGCAGAACAATAGCGATTAGTTCAAATGCTGCTACGCCATGGTGCTATAGCGCTGCTATTGAGTACAACTACAACTACAAAGTATTCACTTTTACATGTTCGCACATAAACTTGGTAATCTCCCAACTCCCGTGATTATCAAAAACAGTTGTGTTCAGAGATACATATAACTCAATTGAAGGATTAGTTGCTTGTACAAAGCCTCAATCAATGACCTTAATTCACAAACTTGATTTCCAACCAAAAGAAACAGAAGCATAATCACCAAAAACATTAAATATTGCATATATATATCCAAGCATTAGGTAAGTGTATAATACCTCAAATAGTGTTCTTAATTCAGAGTCCTCAACATTACTGTTGATGTTTCGAACAAACAATGTCCTTGATGGATGCTCACCGTAGGGATGCTCCCCAGCCACTGTACCCACGCCATTTGGGATTGCATAAGGTCCAATGCCATTGGAAGCAATTCCATCAGATATACTCATCTTTGAAATACCAAAACTAAGACCCTCTTGCAGTTCAAAATCCATTTCAAATCCTCCTCCATTAACAAACAGATCATTTTCATCCAAATCCTCCAGTTGATTTGGCAACCTACGAAGGTCAAAATCATCCATTATCCCAGCTAACAGCTCGTCTTCATCATCAGGAAGCATGGTTTCAAAATCATCAAAAAGATCATTTCCTTCATCCTCTTTGTGAACTTTGTCTAATGTCAGCAAGTTATCATCCACCGGTTGACCAGATTGCTCAGAATCTTGTTCAGAATCAGTCAAATTTACTGCATACCAGCAACAACAAAAAGGAAAAAATTTGCAATAATCAATTCTACTATTCCAAACTGTTCCATAAGAAAACGATATCTCAAAAACTTACGCTTTTCATGTGGAAGAACAGGCAGGGATGTAGAAAACAAGCTAACATCATTTGATTCGTGAAATATATCAGTCGTGTGCGGTATTCTCCATGCACTGCTTCCCCCTTTGTTTGGAATATTAAGTGAGGAAATCCCTGACAGCCCTACAAAACAACATCAATTAAAAAACAAATCTCTACACAAATATTTAGCTTTATGTATGAAGTAAGAAGAAGAAGAAGAAGAAGAACCTGCAGCACCATGAGCTGGCAAAGAATCCCCCGAAAGTTTGTCCATTTTCAGTGACTTTTCTAATAACGTTGAAAAAAGAGGAAAAAAAACGAGTCAGATTCCTTAGTATACAAGAGAGAAGAGACCATAAAACTATACAAAAACCAATGTACCATAAACATAAAAACTGTTACAATCAAGTAAACATACAAAACATTTCAGCATCCCGAAAGAAAGATAGCGATTTTCGCATAGTTTTATCTCTTTCTTTACTTCGTCTCATAGATTTAGGTAAAGAGAGTAAAATGCAATCACTTGTATAACCTACAGAACAAATGCTACATCCATTGACCAGCAACTATGTATCGAAGACATTATAAAATATTCTGCTAAACATGTGAATAGAGAAATTAAAGTCTGCATTTAACTAGAATCCTATCAAAGGACAAATCTTCGGGAGAATCCAAGGTCGATTCCTAGGTGGAAGAATTTTCGTCCAAGTGTTACTTACCTCCCGATCAAACTCTGGATTACTACAGTCCCCTTCCCCAGGGAACCTGAGGGTTAACATTTAACTATTATCCAATCGGATAAACCAAGTAATTGGGCTCAAGTGGGGTAATGAGCTCCACCAAATGACAAATCCGGGTGGTTTACTTACCTTCCGGACGAACTCTGGATTTCTAGGGGGCCTTCCCTAGGAACTAGAATGTTAACACCAAAAAGAATTCAATCAAATTGCCAAGGTTTTTGACACAATCATATCATAAACAACATGAAAGCAAAAAAATTACATAAGTTCAATAAAACAGGTAAAAAACATTTAGCAGACAAAGCATTATCTAAAAAAACACAACAACATATATAGTCAACTATGTTACAAACCTAAACATTCTCATAAAATCATCATCTCAGGAACCATAACAAATTGGACAGATCTATCAATTTTAAGAAAAATCATGCACAATTCCACATCATTATTTATTATTTTTTAAATTAAATAAATATATAAAAAAAAAAATTAGTTAGTAGCTGATGCATTTCAACAACAACAAAAAACCCAGAAAGCTTAATCAACTTCAAAAATATTCCAAAAAATAAATACAGGTACTGCCTAGAAAATTTATCAACATGGTCCCACACAAACCAAGAACATGTTTTTCGGTTATTCATCAAAGCTTGAGATTATGCAATCAAAGAATGGACCCACTTGCAAATTTAACTGATCAAACACCAAACAAAACCAAATTTTTATGTAAAAAAACAAACTTTAGTCAACCCCAACACTTCAACAACAAAAAAAACATAAATTCAAATCAAAATTAAAATAAAAACAAAAAATAAAAAAATATAGAAAATAATCAAAAGGGTACCTTGTTAAACTGAAGAAGAAGAAGAAGAAGATGATGTTAGAGAAAAATCATGGGTGATGATGGATATTGAAGTAGTAGTTGTTATTGTTGTTGATTGAAGAGTTTGAAATGATCACGGAAAGTAAGAAGGTAAAGGGAAGAGAAAGAGAAAGAGAAAGAGATTTCGTAGAAGCAGAGAAATTAATTCCTTATACTCTTCAACTTCCTCTTGTGTCGCCGGGAAAACTGAAGAGAGTTTAGAGTGAAGAAATTTTCCCGGAAAATATTGAGAAGAAAAGAGAAAATGGAAAAGAAAACAGAGGAAAATGATTGGAGGGAAGGAAGACAAGACAAGCACATGGAAAATTTATGTATTATATTATTTTTGGAAAATAATATAACAATATTAATAAATAGTATATGTTTTTTAAGATTATTTTTTAAAGAATTGTAAAGGAGAAATGTTATTAACTTAAATGAGGTTATTTCAAGTGGATTTCATGATAATCTGTATATACATTTGTATAAATTCTTTCAATCTTGAAATTTGGTTGAATCAAATGAATTTATAAGAATTTAACTTAATTGTCTAGAAGTCCTAGCTCAACCGGCAAATGCTGAAATTGCAAGGTCGGACGTCATGACCCGGGTTCGAACTCATGACCTCACAGTTGTGTGTGAGTTTAATTTCAATGAATTACCACTTCATCTAAGACCAAAAAAAAAAAAGAATTTAACTTAATTAACTTTTTTTATCAGCAAAAAGTGGATTTAAATCATCTTTTTGAAAAACATTAACTTGTATCTTAACAGTATAGATTAAAAAACTAAAAGTAAAATTAAATCTTTGAAACCGTGTTTTTTTTATTTTAAATTATTTTTAGTTTTTTTTTGGTGGTTGGGGTTTAACTCTCAGACCACTTGTTTATTTTATGCATTGTCTATACTAACTGGACAAACTCACGAGAACAATTTTAAGCTTCTTACAAGTACCAAATTAAATAAAAGTGGATTATCTTTTAATATCAAGTCAGATTCTTACTACCAAATTTATAGACATTTTAAATAATTTAATTTATATACATTGTGATGATTCTTTAGATTGTTGATGTAAAAGATATTTTATACTATCAATTAATTGTAATGGTATGATGATTAAAAATATTTGACATAATTGTTTTTAGTTCAAAGTTGATCCATTGTATTTCTTTTTTTTGGTAGATTAACTCATTGTATTTAATTTTTTTGAAATATGGATTAAACTTATCTTTTATATTTTTTATTTTTTATTTAATTAATTAAAATATATATTTAAATAAGAGTTGACTTGGTATATATGCATTATTGCCTATAAGCATAAACAAGTCTTAAATGTATTCAATCACATTTTATTAAATAT
>Ga0228710_1002885_pt1 | contig 27334 bp, 14 predicted proteins | sample MedpolnodulmetaG_FD_177995 | JGI IMG/M metagenome (GOLD analysis project Ga0228710, IMG submission 177995) | Root nodule microbial communities from Medicago polymorpha collected in Santa Monica, California, United States - pink nodules | ecosystem: Host-associated > Plants > Roots > Nodule... | reverse complement strand
TTTCTGTTAAATTTGATTTTTTTTATTTTCATGCTTTCATTTTTAATATCATGGGAAAAGTATTCAGTATGCTTTGAAAGTCTTCAATTAAGCTATGGGAAAATTTGAAATCATGTTGTAGCATACAGTTCCATAAGTTTAGTTTACCTGTTGTATTGTAGTGACTGCATACTTTTCCGACTGCAGTGGATCCATATCCGATTTTAAATTGCAATTTTGTCGGGGTAACAGAAAATTTTAAATCATGTTGTAGGAATTATCTTAATCTATGATATTATCTATGATGTGGGAGTGCTATAGTGAAGTCTTTGTTATCATCTACAACAATCCCTGTAACACACTCCAAAGGGAATAAGTTGTTTTTTTAAAATAAGTTGTTTTTTATAAAATAAGTTGTTTTTAAAATAAGTTGTTTTGCATAAAATAAGTTTTTTTAAAATAAGCTGTTTTGAACAAGCTATATTTTAAAATAAGTTGTTTTGCATAAAATAAGCTATTTTGAATAAACTGTTTTTAAAAAGAGACCGTAATAAGGTGTTTTTTCATAAAATAAGCTTTTTTGAATAAGCTGTTTTTTAAAATAAGTTGTTTTGCACAAATAATCTGTTTTTTAAAATAAGTTGTTTTGCATAAAATAAGTTGTTTTTATAATAAGAAGTTTTGCATAAAATAAGTTGTTTTTTTAAAAAGGAGATCGTAATAAGTTGTTTTGCATAAGATAATTTGTTTTGAAAAAATAAACTATTCTAACTTTTAATTTTAATTTGTTATTTTTTTTAATAAAAGTGGTTCTATTCATTTGATAAAAAAATATTTGTTTTGGTTCAGTTCGGTTTGGTTAATAGATAAACAAATGATTAACTGAACCATAACTTTGGTTCAGTTTGGTTACTTCCAAACTTTAAACGGTTTGGTTCAGTTTTTCCGAACCATTTCAGCAATTTGGTTCGGTTCGGTTCAGTTATAATGGTTAACCGAACCATACCCACCCTTAATAAAGATTGTTGTTGTTGTCATTAAAAAAAAGAATTTAGATTTTTTTTTATATCATTGGTGTCATTGAAATATATAATCATGGTTAGTTTGGTTTATTATAACTTGAAAGCAACAAACATTTATATTTCTGGTTTAATCAAAATCAAAATTTCATAAAAAAAACATAGTTCATAATTTTCAAAAGTTAGCGCAATAAAAAGAGCGGAAAGACAGACAAGTGAGTGCCCGTCTTTTAGCTAGTACATAATAATTTTTTTTAAGAATTACAAAAATAAACTTGAAATGAAAGATTGAGAAACTGCATTTTTCAGAATTCTCACCCATCGTGTTCATCAAACTTCATCTACCCTCTTGCACCAGATCTGATTTTCTACAACCTCTCTCACTCTCTCTCGTTTAAACCCGATCCTCACCCACTCTCGTTTAGTGTCAGGTGCTTGAAGAATGAACGAAAAAGAACATAAATTATATGCCTGAAGAATGAAACCGAAATAAAAAATGAGAAAAAATGGATGAACGAATTTCAATTTCGAAAACGAGGACGATAATGGGTTTGATTCCAAAAGGAGAAAGGAAAAGAAGAATGAGAATGAAGACAAGGATTTAAGAAATTAGGGTTCATGATCCCTCAATCAGATTCCTTTCCCAGTTATTATTTAATTTATTTTCTATTTTTTAATTATTAATCAAGTAGTTTTTATTATGTATCTGGTTAAATTTTGTTATTAATGACTTCGAAAATGAATAAGTCAACATTCATGCCCCATCATTGTCATGTCATCAATGAGAGTGATAAATCACTTAAATTTATGGGAGACTAATAAAAATCCACAAAATGTATAACAGGGGGACTAAAATAACGACTTTAAAATGGGGGGACTAAAATTTGTTTAAGTGAATGAGTCTTGGTAACAAGTAAAATTTGTTTAAGTGAATGAGTCTTGGTAACAAGTACCCTAAGGACAGTCTTTAAGATTTCCCAATTAAGTAATTATTCTTTGAAAATACACTTTAATTTCTTATGCATTTAATACACAATTTCCCATAAAAATTTACTATTTAAAGTCTTAAAGAGTGGCTTTCGGGCACTCGTTAGCGTTTCCTAAGTTGAAATATGGAGACCAAAATTGAATTTAAACTTTATAATTTTAATTTAAAGACAAAATTTAAAATGAAGGTAAAAAGGTCAAGGTCATTTAAGCACTCAATACACCTTAGAAGTTATACTTTTCTTATACTCCATCCGTCTCACAATGATAGTTATTTAATGTTTGTACACGATTATTAAGGAAATGATTAATTGTGTTGATTTTAATGATAAAATTAGTATCATTTACTAAAATACATTTATTAGTTGTAGTTAGTGGAGTAATTAAGTTGGATAAAATTCAATAAATAAAGATATAATAGTGGAAAAATAATAATAAATGTTACATTAATATTCTAAAGTTACAATTACTTTGAGATAAAGAAAAAATGCTAAAGAAACGATTAGTATAAGACGTAGGTGTAAATAAGATGAGAAAAAAATCTCCAAAAATTCGTTTAATAAAGACCATAGAGAGTATTTGCCATGCTTAATAGTTAATACCAACGGTTATTATTACCCCACTAATATAGCCTTATTTAACGACGAATGTATATCATCGACCCCTAAGCATCTCTACCTATTATTTATTGAATTGCAATTTAGACTACATCTTTTTCTTTCCGTAAATGTTAAGGGGGACTGCATCTTTTTCTTTCCGTAAATGTTAGCGGGTGCTCTTAGAGTCCTCTTTCTTTAGGAGTTTAAAATAGTACTTCTTTGGTTCCTTATTAGATGACTTAGTTGATTTTGACATACATACCAATGCATATATTTTTATCTTTAATAATATATTTAAAAAAATTATGAAAATTTAATATTTTGAAAATATTCATAGAGACGAATCCAACAACATCTTATATGACATTATTTATCTTTATATATTAATATAAAAATACGGTCAAAATATGTTAAGTTAAAAGTGTATATTGTCAAACATGTCATCTAACAAGGGACGGAGAGAGTAAAATTTTATAAAAATGTGTATATTCAATGCGTTAAAAATTGAAATGAGTACATTTCATTTTTTTTTTGTTGCATTGAATACTTAAAGAGTGTCCTATTAAAAACAAGACCCTTTTCTTTTCTTTTTCTGAAAACAACATAAATATGTTTCCACAACCCTATTGATAATCTCAGTTTTCACGTCAGATTCCAGGTGATCATAGGCAGTGCTCGTGCAAGCTTAGTGCCTTGTAATTTGAATAATTCCTTTCAAAAATTAATCATAAAAGTAGGGTTTTTATCATTTACAATGGATATTGGAATGCCAAGTTGTTGACCACCTCTCGAGCAAAAAGTCAACCAGATACCTAGTTGTATAAGAATTGTTTTGGAGATAAAATGAGCATACTTGCTCAATTTGTTTACTACTACTAGTCTACTACCCATATGGTGTCAAATCCCTTTGATTTAAGCAATCTAGTAATTTCAAATCCATACTAATTTTCTCCCAAATGGCATTATGAGTAGGCAAAGGTTGTAACAAACTTGGCAGTGATGCAGCCATAATTTGCCACGAACTTGGTAACTATATCCTTCATTCCTCACCAATACAGTGATTGCGCCAGCCTTCTATAATCTATACGTTCTTTGTATCCCAGAAGGGCTGTAGTATAGAATGATCATGATGTAGCAGGTTAGGAATCCAAACCGAATTAGATGCAAGCACCAACTTTCCTTGTAGTGTAACCTGTCTTGCTATAGTGTATAATGAGGGGTGTGAGATTGTCTTTTATCAACTCTGATGTGATCCTTTGCAACTAAAAATCAACTTGCACATCTACCGCCAGAGCAGTATGGTCCAACCAAGATCCATTTGTTCAAAAAAATTATCATCTCTCCTTGGCAAGGCATTAATACTAGAGCATTCACAATGGTATTAAACTAAAAAAGTCATTGAATGTGTCTCACATATACATATAATTTATTTATAATTTTTTAATAAAAATTAATACTAGTTACTGATTCCAATGCTAATAAACTAAAAGAGTCTATAAATACGTTCACTAATATGCACTTTAATATGTGCGTTTAAAAAATAAATAAAAAAAATTGAGATGGCGAGACCAACTTTTATCTACTTTATTGCTTATGTTAATCGTGAGACATGTTAGTTATTGAAGAGAGATAAATCATATAGTAAACTAAAAAGAGTCTCACATATACACATCAGTATTTATAATTTTTTAATAAAAGTACATGTCAAGGAATTAATGACTCAAATGATACTGAACAAAAAAGAGTCTCTAACTAGGTCCACTAATATGCACTTTAATGTGTTAATTTTGAAAATAAATAAAATGAAATTGAAAAGAGAAAGAATCACATAAATATTTTTTTGAACAAGCAAAGAATCGCATAAATATGATAGTGAGATCAACTTTTATCTATTTCTTACTCCCTCCGTCTCTATATCTAAGCACTCATTTTACTTTATTTTTGTCCCTAAATGTGAACCCCTTTTCAAATTACTAGATGCATTTACTTTTTTTTTCTTCCTAAACATACCCCTAATTAATACTACTAATTTGTCTTGAAATATGAAAAGTCAAATTTAATACACATACAAACAAATGACAATTTGATAATATTAACACATAAAACAAACATATTAATTACACTGACAACTTTTCTTAAGAAATGTAAAAAATGCAAAGGGGACTTACATACAAGGATGAGGGAGTATTAATTTTGATGGTGCAACCAATTAGTTATTGAGGAGAGAGAATCATTACATAGTTGTGTTGCGTACCAATTTTTTTCTTCATCCATTCGGGGTCATTAGAGCATCCACATCCATCTCACTCAATTGGATGGGTATAAAATGGACATCACCCAATATATTATATTACTTCACATTTTTCAATTATTTAAACCACTTAACTATATTTTTCCAAATATTCATACTACTGAGCAAAATTTTTATAATGGGTCCCATTAATCTCACAATATATTACAAATGTACTATATCTTACATTAATTTAAAACAATCTTTGAACAAATATAAACCTATTAATTAAAAAAAAACTCAAAAGTAAAAAAAGGCTGACAATTACTTACAGGTAAATGAATGAGACTATTATTGGAAAAAGATAAATTATTGTTTCATAAGTAATAATAATTATTGATTGTCTTGTTTTATGTAAAATATCAAAGAGTGACAATTAAAAAGGAATAGAGGTAATATCTTAATATGTGATGGGCACATGTTAACATTTATCTACTTTAAATTAAAAAAATAAACTTGTAATTTGTTACTCCCTCTGTCCTGCAATAGATGACTCGTTTGAAAATATGCAATTTTGACCTAACTTACTTTGACCATACAAAGAAAAATAATATCATATAAGATGTCGTTAGATTCGTCTCGATGAGTAATTTCAAAATATCAAATTTTCATAATTTTTTCTAATATATTATTCAAAATATTTAAGCTCGAAATTATGCATTGATATTTGTAATTGAGTCAACTGTGTCATGTATTAAGGGACGGAAGGAGTATTTTTCTACTCATAAATAGCGTGAGAATAAGATAAGCCCGACAAGACTTTGCAACCTTAAGCCAAATCAAATACTCCCTCCGTCCTGCTATAGATGACCCGATTAAAAATATGCAATTTTGACCTAACTTACTTTGACCATATTTTTCTACTAATATACAAAGATAAATAATATCATATAAGATGTCGTTAGATTCGTCTCGATGAGTATTTTCAAAATAAAAAATTTTCATAATTTTTTCTAATATATTATTCAAGATATTTAAGCTCAAAATCACGCATTGGTATGCGTAATAGGGTCAACTGTGTTATGTATTATGGGACGGAGGGAGTAAAAGAATTCTAAGTATAATGTTATTTTTAGGCTGAGTTTGAAATTTTTGAAACCTTTAAGCTTATGTCAATGTTTATTTTATATTAAAGTATTTAAATAAGTAATCTTACATATGGGTAAATAGATACACGAGTTTAATCTCATATTTGCCAACGTTGTAGATATGGAGATATGAGTTTAATCTCACGTGTCTATTTACACATATGTAAGATTACTTATTATATTCAAGTTTTTGGAATATCAATGTTTTTATATCTGCAACGTTGACGACGCCAAAGTCATTATTTAGATCTGCACGTGCTTAAAACTAATGTTTCAACCTGAATCAAATAAACATCGCTGGACTCAGACGAGAAATCAAAAGCTCATTACACAAAGACGAAAAACCAAAACAGATTTGTTTAGAGACGTCGAAATCATAAAAACAAACGAAAAAGACAGAAAATGTATGAAAAACAATTGTTTATCTAAAAAAGAAGAAGAAGGAAACACGTTTAAAAAGGTGATTTTAGGTTAAAATTGACCTTAAATCATCTTCTTTCAGTAGATTAAGAAGAAGAAAAATGACGACTACTAATGTTTGGGAAGAAAAAAGAGAGAAAGAGTTTTTTTTGGTTACAAAATGAGAAAAAGTTAAAGAAACTTAATTAACTCATAAAAACAAATAGAATAATTAGCTAAATAAAGTATTACCATTCTCTATATAAAAATTGTTAACCTTCTAACACAAGTTTTAGTTTTAAAAATGAAAACAATACAATATTATATTTTGTAAAAAAAATGAAAAACAATATGTTGATTTAATTGAAAAATTTTAAAAAATAATTTTTTTTAAGAATAAAAAATAGAATATATTAACAACGGTAGTGGTTCCTTTTTAGCATAAGATGTACTAAAAAGACCATCCAAAATACAAACAATGAGTCTTAAAAAATAAAATAAGTTTGTGTTTTGATTTACTTTTGAGATAGTTATATGTGATTGTGAAGACTTAATACATGTTTGATAATATATATTGTTTTTTTTTTGTTACAGATATTATATTATGTTTAATATACTATGATTCTCTTAAATTTATCGTGAAGTCAACGTACATTTAAAAATTGATATAATCATAATTTAAAATTGATTTTTTCTTGCGAATCAATCTTATGATAAAAGTAGAATTTATTTTAGCTTGTGATTTCAAAAATAAAAAAGCTTCTAAAAAATGTAAATTATTTGCCTATAAACTTCCTTTTAAATAAAAGCAATTTTTTTTTGTCTTAGATGAAGCGGTAAGTCACTGAAATTAAACCCATACACAATTATGAGGTTCTAAATTCGGAACCAGGTCACAACGTCGGACCTTGTAATTCCGGCATTTACTAGTCGAACTAGAACTTATAGACTAATTAAAATCAATTCTATAAATCAATTATCAGTAGTAATAAGAAAAAACCGCGGTCAAAGATAAAAAAATAAAATAAAAGGCAATGAGTTACTTTATTCTATTGTGTTCTACTTCTATGCAATTTTCTTGTAGAGAAAGAAGGAATCTGCGCAACGCAACCACTACAATGCCACACAATTCACAGTTCAATTAGATCATTTTCGGTGCCGATCGGGTCGACCCGACCGTTATTTCAATCTCTGGCGAGTTCTATCACAGATCGGAAATGCAAATGTCAAGAACAAAATGCGGTGGTTGTTCACAGCGAATCACCCAACTCCACCAACTCTTCCTCCGCCAACCTTTCACTTCCGCACCCCCTCCTCCACTTCACCACTCTTCAAAATTACTACCCACACCGCACCCTAAATCCCTCCTCTCTTCCTTCCTCCATTCACCCCCAATTTTCCACCCTCCCAGTCGTATCGGTGTTTTCAGATTCTTCTCTTCTAAGCCACCACTGAACCTCGGTTTCAAGGCCAAGAAGGTTCTGGAGAAACCTACTGCGGCGGTGACCTCTGCTTTCACGCGGTACCGTGAGGCCATGGTTTTGCAACTTGAGGCTTTCTTCAAAAGGAATAACCTTTTTCTGTTTGGTGCTGCTGGGGTTGTTCTTTGTGCTATTCTTTGGAGGATTATGTTTGGTATTGCTAATACTTTTGTTGTTCTTTCTGAAGGCATGGCTAAGTATGGCTTCTTATCCCTTTCTGCTGCTATTGTTGCTTTTACTGTAAGTTCCTTTCCTTCCTTTCCAATTTGGATAATTGGATGCAAAATTTTATGTGCATTAGCCTGTACACTAGTTCTAATTATTGATTATGATCCTGTTTGGATAAACAGCTCAATAATAATGCTATATACTAGTTTTGATTATAGATTATGACCCTGTTTGGATAAGCAACTTAACAATGCTATATACTAGTTCTGATCATAGGTTACGACACTATTTGGATAAACAACTTAGTTTAGCACTCATATATTTCTATAACAAAAGATAAAATAAAGTTAAATTGTTTTTATATAAGCTGTTTTTCATAAGCTATCTCAGAGAGCTTGTGGAAATAAGCTGAAAACAGCTTATGGATGTGTCATGGGCTGTTTTTGTAAGCTCTTCCAAACAGTCTCACAAGTGTTTATGCCAGTAGATTAGTTCAAATATGACAATCCAAACCATCTCTTTGACATTTTATGCGAATCATGATTCTGTTGGGATAAACAGCTTAATAAGGCTATACACTAGTTCTTATTATATATTATGACCCTGTTTGGATAAACAACTTAATTATGCCCTTGTACATAATGTATAAGCTATTTCTATAACAAAAGATAAAATAAAGTTAAATTCTTTTCATATAAGCTGTTTTCATCATCTATCCTAGAGTTTACATATATGAGCAGAGATCAGCTCATGGGCATGTATGAGCCGTTTTCATAAGCTCTTTTAAATTGTCTCACAAGTGCTTATGCTAGTAGATTAGTTCAAATAAGACAATCCAAACCGGCTGTATGACTATTTATGTGAACTGTGATAATATCTAGCTCAATAATGTTTTTTTAGATTGGGATGGAAATTTTGAATTTTTCTTTCGAGTTCTATGCAGATTGCTGTTGTTAGTGAATTCTGCATTGTTGTCTAATTATTTTATTTTTATCATCTTTTAAGGGTTTGTATATCCGCTCAAGGCACACGATCAACCCTGATAAAGTTTATAGAATGGCCATGACAAGACTTAACACATCTGCTCAGATTCTTGAAGTTATGGGTGCCCCCCTTACAGGAACTGATTTAAGAGCCTATGTGATGTCTGGGGGTGGCCTTACGTTAAAGAAAATCAAGCCAAGTCTTAGGAGCAAACGTTGTTTTCTCATTTTCCCCATAAAAGGTTCTGAGAGAAAGGGTCTAGTCAATGTTGAAGTCAAGAAAAAACAGGGCAAGGTAAATCAAGTCCCCTCTTGTTTATATAAATAATCGCCTGATAGAATTTATTTGTCTTAAACTGAAATTTGTAGTATCTTATATTCTGCTTCAGCGCCATCTTTCCATTCTGCGTCAAATTCTACTAATATTGTAAACTGAAGTACATCTTGTTTTATCCATGTCATGATATTTGTTAGCTAGCCCAAAGTTTGGTTTGTTGGAAGCATTCATATCTGGTGAATGGTTTTTCCTACTTCATCCGTATGATACGCCTTTCCAGAATTATGTCCTCCTAATTCTTAAAACAACAACATCAGATTGTGTTTAGTCTAGGAATAGTTGCGGGTAATAAACTTCATAACCCTAGGTATAGTAAGCATTCAAACGGGAATAGTGGTGAATAATAAACCTACTAACTCAAGATATATGTATGTAAGTATCCAAATGGTAACATACCTAATATCATGATCTGACAATGATGTGATGCTTGCACAAGTTACCTTTGGACTGGAAACATGGACACAGAATGCCCAAGCCTACAAGGTCTTGTGCTGAAGTTCACATTTTTATTTTAGATACCGGGGGGGAGCAAACTCTTCACCATATGTTCATTGAGGCTTTTGGTACCATGTTACAATCCAACTATTGTTGGTTGGGAGCACAATGATTTATATCTTATAATTTTGTTTAACAACATTTCCTTGACATATACAACGAGGCAATGTTATAAATCTCGGACCGCACCGGACAATGACTTGGTAAGGGTACTATGTCAACGGATCATTGGTCAAACTAGTGAGTCACATGAACCCCATTTATTCATACAATAAAGTTCCTCGCTTGAAAAAAAAATCATAAAATTTAACACCATGCTTTAAAAATTCACACTGTGCTTCAGTAGATGTTCATAATTTATTTTAACTTCATTGTTCTAATATAGAACATTACTTGTAATTATTATTAATTAAGAGAATATTAAACCACTTAACAAAATTAATAATTATTAGTAAATTTTGTAATTTCATTGGAATAATTTATAATTTTGTTTGCAATTGTATAAAGACATTGCAAACTCGTACAAATATTAAAGAAACAAAATTTTAAACTAGTCTTGTCACAAAAAAATTGACCGAGTCAAACCAGTTTTCACCGATTCACAAGCATTTTCGACCCGTACAGTGACTCAGATCAGTTATGTAACTGGTTTTCCGGTCGGTCCAGGCTGATATTAATAATATTGCTGAGGGATTGAACTACTTGGATTTGTTGATTCTATTTAAATTACTCATTCATTTTCCTTGTTTGTTAAGGAATATCATTGTCCAATAAATTGAGGTAGAGGAAGATTAAAGATAACTGCTGGTAACATTATTATGTGAAATTTAGAGTTAAATGGTATATTGTTTGGATAAACTAATGAAAGTGAGTAGAAGTAGTTAGGGTAGTTGGTTAATTAGAGGGAAGTCATGTATGGAGAAAGAAGGATAGCAAATATAATTCTGTACATTTGATATTGTGAATGAAAGGAGAACCCTTTGAAAAGACTGTTATTCTTCCTTTTTTTTTAGTTTATCAATAATACACTTCCTATTCTTTTATTGTTTATGTTTTTCCTCCATCTCAATTCTCTTGTGTTCCTAGATATGACGTTGAACTGATTTTGAGAAGGGAATTCTTTGGTTGTTTTATCTAACTAGCTGATCCCACCTTTTGGGTCGTGTTTGTAGGAATAGGCTTTGGTGGTAATTATTATTAAGGAGGATTCATTTGTTAGGCCTCTCATTAAGGAACAATTATGTGTGCAGTTTTTATTATATGCGACAGTTCTGTGTTTTATGAATTGCAATAAGTAGGAAGTTATAGAAAAGGGAGGGAAGTTGGTTAATTTGGAATAATGATAGGGAAGGAGAGATCCGAGACTCTGGAATTCTTGGAGGGACATGCACTTACCGATTCTTGTCATTCTAAGCTTTCCATATTGTACTGGTGTGGATTATTGACATAAATAAATTTAGTCTTCTGCTGTTTCAATATTGTGGTAGGATTCTTACTTATAATTCTGTTTCCATAGATACCAGTTCTAACATCCTTATCCTCCAAATTCCGTGTATTTGCCTCCTCCTCTCTTCCTCTGTGTGTGTGATATAAGTTAGAACATAGGAAAGAAATATATAATGCAAGAATAATTATTGTGTCAAATATTAGCAAAAATGATTCCCTAGAAGAAAAAGAAATGTACAATGCAGAGGGGAAATTCATGCTTCAAGGTTTGCTTACTTGGCTTTTGCTGTTATCTTCATATGCAGTATGATATGAAGCTGCTAGCCGTTGATGTTCCCATGGCTTCTGGCCCAGACCAGCGTTTGTATCTGATTGGAAATGAAAAAGAGTACACGGTTGGTGGGGGACTGATATCTGATCTAAGAGACCCTGTGGTGAAAGCAATGGCAGCAACCAAAGAATTTGATGATCTTGATGAGATTGAGGATGAGGAGGATGCCGAAAGAGAGCGTCAGGAGGTTGAACGAAAGCATCGAGAAGAAGTTGAGAAGGTTGAAAATAGTGGTACCAAGCAATGATCATTGATGATGTTTCTCTTCCTGTTTCTTCTCTTGTTAACTACAGGCTTTTTTTTTTAGAACACATTAATTTTGTACCGATTTGAGTTTTTGCCAAGGCTTACATACCTTGTTGTAACACAAGTTTCTGAGTTTATCTGAACCAAAACTGATAAAATAAAGTTGACAGACATCGACATACATCGGAATGGACTCAGTGTTTGTTGGTTTTGATGTTGTCTTGTCCTGAGTGTATAATCCTTGTCTATGATGTGGTTAAGTAGCAAGAAATAATAATCATGGGCGAATGCCCAATGTCAAGGACTGATTGGATAAAGTCTTGTTTTTTTGGGTCAAAAACTTATTTTTTCTGTCGCATATATAAAATGAAAATTGTCAGCTAACTTGGTTTAATCATCTCACTTGCACACGTGTCTCATACTGAAATCAAATTTTTGAGAGGCCATCCTTTTTCATGGAATATAGGCAAGAGGAAAACAACTCTATGTAACATATAATCACTAAGTGCCTGTTTGGTATGGTGGTGGGAGCATAAATATCACTTCCCAATGCCAACCTACCGTGATTTTTGGGAAGCTTAAAATTGTAGCTTTTGCCAAAACGTGGGTACAGGCCTGATCCACCGCTGTAACAAACAGAGGCTAACAATGTGAAACTAATGTTCTATTTACAAAATCCAAATCGAGACAGTGTTAATGATGGTTAATGTAGACATGATGAAATATATGTGACAGCCTACCTATATTATATGTCCAATAGCGATGACATAGTGAGGAAGGGAGAAAGGATTTCAAGTGGTTCTGTAACAGCCAACTACCTTCTTCGTGCTTATATGAATAACTCATTATAAGGCTGGCCCCATTATGGTTTAGTTTCTCTGACAAACCTAGCCAATATGTGCCAATTTTAAGTGTTCAGATTCTATTCAACACACCTGTTCATGACCTTGTCTTCTTATTTATTCCTCTCTAGTCAAACCATAATAACTAAATCAATCGGAAGTATCCAAGTTTAAATTTTAACGGAACAATTCATGATTAGACTTTATTTACCTCGATTGAACTCGGGATTATTGGGATTCATTTCTTCTAAAAACCAGAGGGTTAAGACAAAAAATCACCGGCTAACAGTTAGGAAGATGACAACTAAGTAGGCTTCAAAATATTTAACCAATGGACTATGTGATATGTGTTGAATATGTTGATATATGATAGTGATAGCTAGTCAACATAAATAGGTCTGCCTTGACATTTTAGCTAAACTAGTCTTTCATAAATAACAGACTATATATGGTCTACAAGATATGAATACAAGTCGGTGTGTACAATGTGATTACAATGTTGCGTTGGCCTCTTGGTTTTAATCCTCATGGGGGGACCATTGTGATGAATTTTGATGTAACATATGAAATCAACACACAATTATTGTCCTCTTTTTGAATCTGTAATTGTAATTACTCACTCTTTCATGAAAGTTTCCGGCTCCATCATAACCACTAGGACAGTTTTTCATGTAAGTTCTGACAGACCTATATATGACTCACTCACCAAACAGTTATAGTTTTACTATAAAAGAGTTAAAGCTTCAGTCTTGTTGAGTGCAATAATCTTGGGGTGACAATGGGTTGGTTTGGTTGGTCCCTCATTGACATGTCATCAAATTAATCCTCATTCATGCGCCTGTACTCTTGGTACTTCTTTTCCTACTATTAGATTAGATCCATGCACTGTTCTTTCCTTTTATGCCTGACTATTTTCAATAGCATGAGAGATGGACATTTATGCAGTGGTACCAGCTAGTTAGATAAAATACTTTGATGTTAAACTCCCTCTTTATTATTGCTGTCATTATAGTTAAAAATGATTCTTTTTTCTGAGTGAATTATTTAGCCACCAACTCCAACGGTTCAGTTATAGAAACCTGCCTTACTCTTATTGATATTGTTTTTCAAGTCATACAAGTGTTCAATGCACTAAAGTTAAGTCCTAATGTCCTATGACACTTTATACGTGAAGATGGTAGATAATTGTGCTTTTTGAAACTTGCTTTATTCTTCACCACAATGATATCTCCTTGCTCTTTTTTGTGATGTGATGCTTCACTCTATGATGTGTTCTTGGTATTCCAAAGGTGAATTTCTTACCAAGGTAAATATCTCACTGCCATCAAATTTTCAATTTGATTACTACCAGTCCCTAACTTGAACATTTACCTCTTTTGTTCACAGCTCTAAGTCACTATAGTTAGTCTTGGATCCTGATCCCTATGAAGTTTTTATCTCTGTGTGCGCGCATTTATATGTCGTGGCCTTGTAACTTTAAATGAATTATCTTATTTGGATGATAGATAAATCTTTTTTTGTTGCTTGCTTTCAATGGAATAAATAACCAACAAGTTGTCTTTGATGAAATGCTGGTTATATGATTGCTTTGAGTTGTTTAATGCAGTATCCCTTTAATAACTATCCTTTGTTTAATTATGTGTCTAATAAATTTGGTTCATCAAATAATCTTGAGTACTTCAAGATGACTTTTTCTGCAGTATTCACTGACCAGATATGTATGGTGGCAAAAATGAGAAATCAACACCAATGATTTATGTTGCTGATCTTTTTAAAATTAGGAGAATACAGTCCACTTTTGTTAAAGAATGCTTTTTCTTTATAAAGTACAAAGGAGAATCAAACTTTAGCTTTTTCTTTTTTAGTTCTGTTTTTCCTTGGATTCTCAATTATCACACCACTTTTTTTTTTTTTCCTTTTTTTTTTTTTTATTTTTTTATTTTTAACCCTTTTTTTTTTTTTTTTCCTTCTCCCTTCTTGGCTGTTGCTGAAACATATAAGCACCAATTTGTGAGATGATTTCTTTATTAACAATGAAAATTGAAAAGTGCACTTTAGTCCCCCATAATTTAAAGTTAACACTTAACAGCTAGACCTTTGGCTTTTTTCTTTATCTTTTTAAATGGAAGAGTCAGCATAACACTTCAAGCATTGAAATAATGAAAATGCCTAAACTTATGCATCTGAATTAAGGAACTCCCTTTCCTTACTTCAAAATCTGCTCAACGGTAAGCATGAATCAGACAGACTGTCTATTTTATTTTCTTTTTTGTTTCTCAACAAAGCTGCAATAAGTGATGTCATCTACATGAACAGCAACATTTTTTACTAAATTCAAATTTTCAGAGAAAAAGTTGGTTTACATTGTCTAGTATTAATTCTGTAAGATTTCTAAATTCATGGTCTATTGTTTGTTCCTATCCCTTTCATCCTCAAACTTACAAAACCATCGCTTTCTGTTTAAAATTTTGTTACACTTTAAAAATTGAAAAATATCACTGATCATAGTCTAGGACTCTAGGTCAGATTCATGCAATCATGCTTGGATCAAGTGGTTCTATACTTATCTGAAGAAAAACTAGTTAACATAAATTTTGTACATGTTAATGTTATACTTTCCTAGCTGCATGAATAATTGACAACTTGTTGTATCTTTCAAAACTAAACCAGGAAAGGATGAAGAACAGTTAAGCTTATAACTTGGAACAATCACTAGCCTTGATTTCTTACCAAACAAGACATGAAGTTGCAATTCTCTAATGTTTCTCTGGTTTTATTAATCTCCACACTGTCTCTCTTTGGCTTGATTATATCTGCTGCTGACTTGAACTCCGACCGACAAGCTCTATTGGAGTTTGCTTCTGCTGTTCCACATGCTCCAAGGCTCAACTGGAATGAATCTTCTTCAATCTGTACCTCATGGGTTGGTGTGACTTGCAACTCAAACCATACTCGTGTCGTAGGCATCCATCTTCCAGGCATTGGATTAACCGGTTCAATCCCGGAGAACACCATAGGAAAATTAGATGCTCTAAGAGTTCTTAGCCTTCATTCCAATGGTCTTGCAGGGAGTCTTCCTTCTAACATCCTTTCCATTCCTTCACTCCAATTTGTACACCTGCAGAAAAATAACTTCTCAGGTCTAATTCCTTCTTCTGTCTCTCCTAAACTAGTTGCATTGGATATTTCCTTTAACTCCTTCTCTGGAAGCATACCATCTGCATTTCAGAACCTTAGAAGACTCACTTGGTTTTATCTCCAAAACAATTCTATATCTGGACCTATCCCTGATTTCAACCTTCCAAGTCTCAAATACTTGAATTTGAGCAATAATAAATTGAATGGATCAATTCCAAATTCTATCAAAACATTCCCTTCAACTGCTTTTCTTGGAAACTCTTTCTTATGTGGTCCACCTCTTCTCAATAATTGCTCTTCAATCTCCCCTTCTCCATCTCCTTCCCCTGCATCCACACAAATCCAAAAAGCTACTGTCGCTCATAAAAAAAGCTTTAGCATAGCTGCTATACTTGCTTTAGTCATTGGAGGAATTGCATTCCTCTCTCTAATCGTTTTAGTGTTCTTTGTATGCTTTTTGAAGAAGAAAAACAATAAAAGAAGTGGCATACTGAAAGGAAAATCTTCATCTTGTGCTGGAAAAGCTGAAGTTTCAAAGAGTTTTGGGAGTGGAGTGCAAGCTGCTGAAAAGAACAAGTTGTTTTTCTTTGAAGGTTCCTCTTATACCTTTGACCTCGAAGATTTACTAAAGGCCTCAGCTGAAGTTCTTGGAAAAGGGAGCTATGGTACAGCCTACAAGGCTGTTTTGGAGGAGGGAGTGACAATGGTAGTTAAAAGGTTGAAGGAAGTTATGGTAGGAAAGAAGGAGTTTGAACAACAGTTGGATATTGTTGGGAGAATTGGACGCCATCCGAATGTTATGCCACTTCGAGCTTATTACTACTCCAAAGATGAGAAACTTTTGGTTTACAGTTACATGCCAGAAGGAAGCCTGTTTTTCTTGTTGCATGGTATGTTTTTCTAACTTCTAAGCTAGATCACTCTCTTTTCTATTTTGTGTTGACACATGCATGCATTCAACAATGTCATCTGTAATTTATGCTATAATAAGCCTATTTGTATTGGTTTATTTGAACTTATCTACTGGTATAAATATTTGTGAGACTGTTTAAGAGAGCTTATGACGAGTCCGTAAGTTGTTTCAAGCTTATTTTCATAAGCTCTCCCAGATAGCTTATGAAAACAGCTTAGAGCTTATATGAAAACAATTTGACTTTATTTTATTTTTTGTAATAGAAATATTTTATATATAAGCACTTATGCTATGCACACTTTATTTAGTAGTTTATCCAAACTTGACCAAAATTATCTTTGCCTAATTGTACTGTAATATCGCTCCAAACAATAGGAAACAAGGGTGCAGGAAGAACACCATTTGATTGGAATTCAAGAGTGAAGGTTGCACTTGGAGCAGCTAAAGGAATTGCTTTCATTCACACCGAAGGAGGTTCAAAATTTACACATGGAAACATCAAGTCAACCAATGTACTAATAACAGAAGAATTCGATAGCTGCATTTCTGATGTTGGATTACCACCTCTGATGAATGCACCAGCAACCATGTCAAGAACCAACGGATATAGAGCTCCAGAAGTAACCGATTCCAAGAAGATCACACAGAAGTCCGATGTATACAGCTTCGGTGTGCTGCTACTTGAAATGCTAACAGGAAAGGTTCCAATGAGATATCCTGGTTATGAGGATGTTGTTGATCTTCCAAGATGGGTTAGATCTGTTGTGAGAGAGGAATGGACCGCTGAAGTATTTGATGAAGAACTTCTTAGAGGACAATATGTTGAAGAGGAAATGGTGCAGATGCTTCAGATTGCACTTGCATGTGTGGCTAAGACACCAGATATGAGGCCTAGAATGGATGAAGCTGTTAGAATGATTGAGGAAATTAAACATCCTGAGTTTAAGAACAGAACATCCTCTGAATCTGAATATTCTAATGTGCCAACACCATAAGTTAACTCACTGTTTTGCCTCTGTCAACAGATATCTTCAAACAATAAGCACATTTCTTTGTAATATAGTACTAATCTATGTATTCATGTTGGATGTAAAAGTTTTCTTGTATCATTCTATTTGTTACCTTTTGAAGCTTTTGGCTAATTGCTGTTTAGTCAATGGAAATAATTCAAGTTTCATCATGCATTGCAGACCACAGAATCCTGATGACTGACATTTTTCCCCCCTTCAATCTCTGGAAATGAGTAATATCTGGAGCTTGAATACCACTTGAGAAAGAATGAACAAATCTAAAGTCACAACTTCAATATAGTACTCTCTCGCGTTTCGAATAAAATATGATTTTGATTCAAAATATAAGTAAGTTTTGTATATTTTCACTATATTGAATATAAATAGACATCATTTACAAAATTCATACTAGTATTAGTTAATTTAGATTTTTTCATCAACGCTTTTATTCTCTTAGAACAAATACTCATGCCGGTTTTGATAGAATCAGCTCCATCGAAGTTGAGCAGCCTGCATAATACTATGTATGTACTTTTAATTTTTCTGCATTTTTTCCATGAAAAAAAATGCCCTAACATGCTGCGTAGTGCATAGGTTGGTTTTTGTCTGCACAAAAATACAAAAAAATTGCTTAAATTTTGCCTAGAACCAGACCTTAGCACAATTTTGAGCATCAGAATTAAGGTTGGATAAAAAAAATGCATATAGATGTACACATGATTTTGGATGCACAGGTAAGGAGAAAATGTGAATTTTGTGTCGTCCGAAAGTACACTTACTAACAATATATTGTTCCAAAGTACACTTAGATAATATTTGTGGTTTTTTAGAAATGTAAGGGTGAAACAAGAACTCTAGACATAATGCATGAAGCCCATCTATTTCTACAACTTGAAACTTAACAAGATGTCCATGATAGCAGAAAGATGCGTAAACACTTTCCATCCCCTTATATGATCAAATCTGCCAAAATACACCATTGGATTCCAGTAGTTTATTTTCTGTCAAAATGCATTACCGGAAGTACGGTTCCGATAAGTCCTGTTTTTTGGAGGCTGATTGAAAATGTAGAGGTTTTTTTTACCTTTTTAAAAATAAAATGGTAACTACACTCAAAATATAGAAATTGTACAAAACACTCAATATAGATCGTTGTATAGCTATTCCTAGCTGAATATCTCATTTTGCCTCAGCATTAGTTACTAATTTGGTTACACATGCTTCTGATCATACGCATGTTCTTCTTCGACTTAGCGCTACAAAGGGAGAAGAAAACATTTTTCAAAGCCAATAATACATCCTGTCTTGGATATTATGGAATTTGTGGTTTAAAGATGGATATGTCTAAAGCCTATGATAGAATTTAGCCTTTCCTCAAAGTTGTCTTGGATATTATAGAATTTTCGCAACAGTGGGTTAAATTTATCATGAAATGTGTCTCGTCTATGTCATTTTTTGTGCTACTTAATGGAGGTTCTTGTCAAGTCTTCACCCGAAAAAGAGGACTGCCATAGGGTAATTCATTATCCCCTTGTCTTTTAGTTGTGTGTGAGGTTTTTCAGGTCACATTTCTAAAGCAAATGCGAATAATTCTCTTCATGAAATTCATATTACAGGAGGTGCAGATGTTAGCTGTTAAATGATAATTTGTAATTTTCCATAATCCTAGGTTCCTTAATGTATCTAGAAGTCTCTCCATGTATCTGTAAGTTACAGAAAATGTCATTTAATATTCCTAGGTGCATTCACTTATTTACTAGAACCTTCTATGCATCAATATAACTAGAGGTTCTATGTATTGACAAGGTACTGCAATGAAAAGAAACATTACTGCCAATCTATAACTTTCACGTTTTCTGTTCCTTTTATTCTCCTTCTCCAACATTAGCATCATCTTCTGCAGAGCACCAAACTCTGATGCAGTGTGTATCAAAATTCAAAAATATCCTTCAACTTTATCAAGACTCTCCTGAGCAGTTGGTGCATCTGGACAAGTCATGAATCTCTTTCAACCAAAATGTCCCTAATGATAGAATAAAATGATTTCCAAAGAAGGGTTCCTTTTAATAGAAGGGAGACACAATCAAGGTACTTGGGGACTCCCCTCCTTTGAACAGTGTTATATCCAACTATTGGACCATGGTAGAGGAATATACGATTATAACAAACAGTATTGTCCCAAATAGTACACAGGCGCCAAACAATTTGGGCACTCGAATGAGCCCCCCAATGAGGCTTTTATAGAAGGAAAATATAAATGTTGCAGGTCCAAATATCAATAGGTAGGGGTGTTGGAGCTGTTATTAGAGACGCGGAGGGACTTGTCCTAGCTGCGGCCTTGTGGTATTTTGAAGCCTTACCAGATTCTGATATTACCGAAGCTATTGGCTTTAGACTAGACTTGCAATTTTCTCTTGACATGAGATTCTTACATAACATGTGCAAGTTGAAAGTGATTCACTAAATATAGTTTGAGGATTATATTCATCGTATTTAAATCTGTCTTACTTTAGAGTTTAGAGTGGTGCTAATGTCAGGGCTCACCATTTAGCTAAATTTACTATTTCTTCTGTTGATTCTGTTTGGATTGAGGATTGTCTTTCTTATATTTCGGATTTTGTTGTAGCTGATTTAGCTGTCTAATTAAATTAAGAGCGCTGCTAGATGGCGCGACAAACATACACACGAATTTGCACGACCACACACACATTTACTTTTGTTGCAACTAGCAAGGTGTATTTTTACTGGTATATTTCTTTTTAAAAATCAAAGATAAACAAAATGGAAACAGCTACGTAATTGTTTATGTGGCATACTGGGTAGAAGGCATAGCCTTCTCATCATCTATACAAACAGCAAGCAATGTCGTTGTTGCTTTCAATTTCACTTTGTCTCCATCGTTGTTTGCCGCCACGATCACAACGCCGCTGGAGTGAGAATTGGTTGCTGACAACCACCTCTGCATAATCACCGTTAGCTGCTGCAAGCACTGTGTTTGTGGCATGTGAGGTGGAGAAAAATTGGGAAGGCACTTTAACCACCGTCAGAGTTAATATCAGTCACAATTTCATGTAACTTGTTATTTTCAATGAAGAAACAGGAGAGTTTTTTGACAAATAAAATAGTCCAATACAAATATGTCGTGCACTTCAGGATTTTCCTTAAATTAATTTCCAGTAAAAAAGGAATTTATTTTTTGTCAAAAATGCACATGTTAGGGAATGGGATTTTGACAGTAAGTAAGAAGCCTCATAGTGGCCCATTCCTTTGATTCGATGGCCAACACACCACATGGACTATGGATCTATTAGTACTTAGTAGTGAGCACTAAAATGAGGGAACATACTTTTTCTGTCAAAAATAAAAAGCTGAAGGAACATAGTACCGCACCAAAATAAAACTGTTTGAGTTTTACCTATTTCTTTTAGTTTGAAGACTGAGTGAAAAATATCAAGTCTAACAATCTTGACATTGTCAAATAAAAGAGGCTCAATTCTGTAGGATTATTTCATGTACAATTTTTGTAACATATGATTCCACTTTTACATTATGATACTTGGAAAACAAAACTCACCTTTGTAGTTTGTCATTTTTTGTTTGATATAATGAATTCATCCATCAATTTCAGTCACATAAATGGTCATACTCATACATGTGGCGTATAGAAAAAGAAATGTTCTCTTATCTAATGAGCTTGGAGCTTTAATTATAAAAGTTATGTACGATAGTCTGGATAGAGATGGACAATGATGATTTGCATAAGAAAAGCTATCTCATAGACACACCCATTTTATTCTACAACGACTCTTTTGATCTTCACATGATAAAATAAGAATAGCATTTGAGTTTCAGTTTCACAACTGCTTGTTGCTTTTCTTCTGTTGGATGCCAATCATTTCAGTTCAATTGCTGAATTTTATCCATGTGGTATTATTTAAAGGGTCGCAGTAACCACCATTATAAAGATATTGTTTAAGGAATTTATAAAATTAATTTGTGCTTTAAAAATACAAATCAAACTGTTTTTATAGTCACCACTATGTAATTTCTTACGTAAAAGTTGTTTTTTTCTACTCCGTAAACAATATCATAAAAACATTTATTAACATTTTTTATTTAAAAAATTAGATGCTAATTGAGTTCAACAAGAGCGGATCCTCTTATATGCCAAGAGAATCTATTAAAAGAAGAGAGAACGAGGATTAAAATAAAATAAGAGCGAAGAATTTAAGGGTAGAAAATGAGAGAACATGCATGAGATGAGAAGATTATAAATTGAACTGAACCTGACTTAATTATTATAACCTTTGCATTTAGATCTTATCGCACCACACTGTATTTGAACTCTATAGATCTTTGATATGTTTTGATATCATATTAAAATTTAGGTTGAGTTCAACTCATTTTTATAAAATCGGTTTGTAAGATGATAATTATATTCATTTATAAATCTCTCATATTCAATTCTTATGTCATTTAATACGAGACTTTTAACGGAGAGTAACATTCTTACATATTATATATTGTGGATTATTTTTATGACAACCACTTATATGTCTAGCAAGGAAACTAACACAATAAATGTTATTAGGTGAGGAACTGTGAGTTTGTCTAATTTGGAACTTAATTTGAAAGCCATCCAGACCACAACTAACATATCAAACATTTCTGAAGCCTTGTGCGAAACTAAACACACATATATATTTTATTTTTTTTTGTCAAGAAACACACATATTTATTCAAATGTCTTTCCGACTTCGTTATTTTAGGAGCTTCTATTTGTTCTTCATTTAATTTAATATGAAAATTGCATGATGTTACGAAATAATTCCATACAGTGTGCCACGAAAAAATATTTTTGGATATTGACGTACGCGTGGGATGTCGTGATATTTGTGACTCTTTTTTGTTTTTCTTTTACCAAGTCTTTTGTCTCTCCTAACATATAGCACTACTGTTTTAATATATCATTAAAACAATCTATAGGATCGAACTGATAGAATAACATTTGATGAATTATTCAATACGGCACAATCAATAGTGTTGACAAATTAATTACCAAATTAATTCCTAGCTCACACCACAAATTAATTTTTAGAGCAAAAAAAAAAACAGGGTGACTGTGTTGACATCAACTAGTTGCATCCAACGTCAAAAGTTGCAGCTTTGACAAGCAAACCAAAGAGTAGAAATGGGGTAGAGAAGAAGGGACTATGGTCACTGTCCAATTCATACACACTACCTGGTGGCCACCTATTTATCATGGCTTCCTGTTGCTTTGGTTTCACTACATTGTCTTGCTTTGTCCTTATGTACACACGAGCCACCTTCTCCACTTCAACATTCTCTCTGAATTTTGCACTGGTTAATGCTAGTAATGGTCCTGGTCTCAACAACATTGCAGCCAGGGTTGAATCCTGAGGCATTATCAACATTTCTAACTGTATCATTGATAACAAACTAATACTTATAAATTTATGGTGCATTTGTAAGATATGAATGTCCTAAGCAGTAACAATTGTTGAATGTGATCAAATAATTTGGTGTCAGACACCAACGTGTATCAAACATCAAAACTAGTTGGAAGCAAGGGTTACCTAAATATGAGCGAAACCTAAAGTAAATTGGGCTAATGGATATTTTGTTGGCAAATGTGACATATTTTGTACTTTAGGTTGAGATTTTTTATCGGTATGTGTGGTATCTTTGCTTTATAAAATTTATAAGAATATTGTTTTTGAATTTATAGCTACAATTTTAGTGGCTTACCCATAATCTAGTCCTGCTTGCAAGCATATAAGCCCAGATTTTGTCTAGAATATTTGCGAAGTTAAAGTTGTTTTTATATGGGAGATTGGTGATTTTCATGGTTTTTTCCCCAAGAAAATTGCCACAAATGGTCCTACATGCGACAAAAGCAGAGGATGAAATGAAGCATAAACCAAAGCATTTGTCATGAGCCATGTGGGGTGTACCCTACGGTTGAACAGTTTTATGGAGATTTCATGCACATCATGTCCTTTTTTTCGGTACAAGTCCTTTTCTTTTTATTGGAGATATAAATAAAAATGAACTATAGTCAAATTCTTCTCTTCAATTTAGTCATAAAATATATAAAGTTAACAAGAAATCTATAAAGTATTGAAAACATATAGTCCAACTGAGAGATTATGTGTAAGGTCGATGTTCGAACTCCTCACACTTAAATTTTGTGAATCTAATCATTAAACTATTTGATCATAAGAGAAGAAAAAACATATCAATTTAGTCAATGCAAATAAAATGTTAGAGACTAAATTAACAATTTTTTTATTTTTTATTTTATATATTTTAGAGATTAAGTTTACTTATTCTTTTTTTAGAGATTAAGTTTACTTATTTCTATACTTTAGAAACTAAATTTTAAGAGAAATTGATACTTTAGGAGCTAAATTAATCTATATAGACTAAAGACAAATGTACCTCATGAGGGCTCAAATGATATATGATTTTGCGTTGAAGCTCTTTCTTGATCAAAGCACTTGTTGGAGGCTTATCTTGTCCCAATCCAAACCCCAGCTCATAGACATCACCAAACTCCGATAAGTCAGGTACTCCCTATTTGGCACAAAAGAGAAACAATTTTTAAGTACCATGATTATATTTGGGTAAAAAAAAAAGTATCATTATTATTCATTTATCTAATGATACTAAAAAAATACTCGTAGCTAGTATTATTTACTTTATTTTTACTTTTCAATCATTGGATTGGAGAAACATTGGTTTAGAGTAAATCTTTAATTTGTTCTTTAAACTGTCACTTTATCTCCTATTTGATCCATAAACTATAGAAATAAAATAGTCCCTCAACTGCTTTTAAAATAGAAGAAAGTGTGTCTGTGTTAATTGAAGGACTTGATAGGATGTGAATAGTTTAAAGACTTCACATAATCATACTAATAAGTGGTCTAATAACATCATTTAAGGAATCCTTAAAATTATTCTTTTTTTTAAATACCCGTTAAAGGCTTGTAAAAGTGATAATTACATCACTTTCTATGCAACAATTTTTATTTGTTATCATTTTCCTAAATTATATTTTATTTTTATAGTTTAGATACCAAATGAAATAACAAGTGATACTAGTTTATAAATTTAATCGAAGGTTTAATCATTTAACACAAATTTTGCAATGGTGGTAGGACAAAGTCAAATGATGGAAAGATGGGGCTGTCGGAATTAATCAAATTGAACCCATTCTAGTTGGAATAAAGTTGCTATAGGACAATTTCATGCCACTAAACAACATAACACGATGTTACCAATGAATAATGATTAGTACAATGATTGATATTTTATAGGGGTTTGTATGTCACAAATTATTGGTGATGAATGAGAGAGTAGACACGGTTGGAAGAGAAAATATAAAACTTTACTAGATTCTTAAGTTACTATAATGATTGTGAAAAAAGGCAATTAGCTTTGCTCGTGCACATTCTAGTTCTAGGCTCTCAAGACTCAAAGAGGTGACTAAAGACCTTTGACTAAATTAAGAACTCTAACTAATACGGTAGAACACTAAGAAAACTATTTCCTAGACAAGCAAAGTAGAGGATAAAAAATATAAGGAAAAAGAAAATCCCAAATCTTTTGAAATTGTTTTTGATTAATAAACTCCCTTGTTGCAAAAGAGCTACATATTTGTTTGTATATGACACAAACCTTAGGAAAAATGTGAGAGTAGGTAACATAAAGATGCATGACACTAGTGAGTCTCGGAGTTTCCTAAAAACTAGTAGTATGTTTGTTTGTGTAGACAGTTGGCAACCAAATATTTCAGCAGCAACAACATCATATCCTTGCTGGAAACCTTGAAGATTTATCATTAAATTGAAGTCAATAATATACATCACTATCATATTCTATTCCCACCCCCCAAAAGTTTATCCTAGTACTTGCCATTATGAATTCATATCAATCCAATCCTAACGTACTAAAAATAATTAAGAGTAACAAAGGAAAACAGAACATAATTTATCATGAAAATACTCACATCTTTAAGATCTTCATCGGTTGAATATCCAGACTTCAGCATTGTTGCTGCCACATACACTGCTAAACTAACCTTATTTGCAAATTTGTGACAGGCCTGAGTAATACTCAACCCTCCTGCACTGTGCCCCACCAATATAACCTATACAAACCAAACATACGTATATAAATCATATCATATGTTCAAAAATTTTTTTAATTATATCATATCATATCATATATTATTAATTCCCATATAGTATAAGGTGGGGAGAAAGGGAATGAAAATGAAAATTTACATACCTGTTCATTATCTGGTAAAGCAGATAAGAAATCAATGAGAGGTTTATTATAATCATCAAAAGTTAGAATAGAATCAGCATCAGATTGATCAATTCCACTACTTTTAAGGTCTATGCATGAGACTTTGTACCCAGAATTCTCCATAAGGCACTTAATTTTGTACCAACACCAACCTCCACCACCTATGCCATGTACTAGCACAAAGTGTTGTTGTTTCAAAGGAATACTATTAATTTCTCTAGAATTAGAATCAACACCTTCTTCTATCCCTCTCACAGCCATGGCTTCCTCTGAAGCTTTGACCAACATTATGCTTTGTTAGCTTCTTTTGGTTTCAATGTTGTTGGTGGAACACATATATATAATAATTAAGATAAGAATAGGAATAGTTTAATTTAAGGGGTAGTGACGTTACCCTTTTTATTTGTCCTAGTGTCATATATATTATAGGAATATATGTATATTTTTATTATTGAGGGGTTCATATGGACATAGATAATGATATAAATGTTTTACTCAGGTCATTTGTATGTATCATCAAAACTTTGAAAATGTCTTGTACCAAAAATAATAAAACTTTGAAAATGTCAACATGAACAGTTTGATAATTTTTATAATCAGTGTTGCATAACACTGGCGTAGGAAGCACTCAGAGAAGGCCAACGCCAATATGGTTCCAAAATTCCAAATTACTTCACTGTTCTGCTTTTCAGGATTGAATACATACTCTCTCAAAAAAAGGATTGAGTGCATACATGAATTTAAAATAATTTATTACAAGTAAAAGAATATTTTACAATAATGAGAATGATTGTAATGATCAAAATTATTAATATCAAAATTTTAACAATTTATAGCTGCTATAAAAAAATGGTCGAGTTGATCTTTGTTTAATTCAGTTGGTTGGAATATTGAATAATATATGCAAGGGTCAAAATTCGAACCTCGAACGTCCTATTTATTTACATTAAAAAGGTGAATTTCTAACCACTAAATATTCTGACAAAATAAATAAATAAAAGGGTTAATAGGTCTTTACCTCCCTATAATATAGGTCATTTCTGGTTTTCCCCCTGTAATTTTTTTTTTTGATTTACCCCTGTAAAAAATATTGTTTTGATAGGCCAAACAAAAACGAAAATTTCTTGAAAAAAAAGGTTTTTGTTTAGCCTATTAGGGTCCGTTTGGTTCGAGAGTTTTGGAGGGGAGGGGCGGGGAGGGGAGGGGAGATTTTTAATTTGAAGTGTTTGGTTCAATTTTTAGAAGGGGA
>Ga0228710_1002884_pt1 | contig 27336 bp, 10 predicted proteins | sample MedpolnodulmetaG_FD_177995 | JGI IMG/M metagenome (GOLD analysis project Ga0228710, IMG submission 177995) | Root nodule microbial communities from Medicago polymorpha collected in Santa Monica, California, United States - pink nodules | ecosystem: Host-associated > Plants > Roots > Nodule... | reverse complement strand
TTTTTTTTTATGAAGGTTGATGAAGGTGGATGAGGAAGAAGATGAAGAAGTTGAATGAAGGTGATGACTTTTACAAACCCTAACAGTTTTTTAATAAAATTAACGGAAGGGACCAATTTATGTAACGAAGACATATTTAAAAGACTCAAACGGACTTTTTATTAATTATGGGACCAAAGCGATACCAAAAAATTAGTTAAGGGACGAAAATAGCAATTAAGCCTAAAAACTACAACTTTCGTACCGAATTGGAGTGAATTTACTAGTCATGATTTTATTTATGTATTCTTAGTAAAGGAATGAGCATGTATGGATGTATTTATGTTTTCCAAAAATATTAGAAAAAGGAGTACGTACATCCTTAAATTCATCTTATAAAACCAGCCATGCTACTCTTTTGTCAGGACTCACTTTGAATCTAATGACCAAAATCAATTTTAACTAAGTATCAATTTTAACTAAAATCAATTTTACAAAATCATTCATTAAAAATTGAATTTGTCACAGCTGAACCAAACATACACTAAGAATGCATGCAATTGTTATTTGATTCAAGAATAGTAATATTATCATGGACTTGGAGCTTGCAAGCTATGAAATAATACTTATAAAAGATCGCTCAATGAAGTTATACCTCCAGCTTCATACAAATTACAGGCTCTGCATAGTACAGACACAACAATGTAAGACCCCATCTATGTATCAGATGGTAACATGAACAATTTTGTCATATTCTTATTTAGCAAATCGTAACAGACAAGTACATTTGTTACATCATATGATTTGGTCAGAGAACATTGTAACCAAAAACACATTAATGATGTTCAGCAACAATTTCCTAAATACACAACAGATGATTTGTAGACAACATTTCCTAATGGTGGTGATCCTGAACATAACGTAGGCCACAATATTTGCAGACAGCTGGCTTGGCCAAGTCAAGGCATATATATTCAATTGGGTGTCCAAGGGCGGGATCAGTATCTGAAATCACAGACAGCAATATCCAAATTAATTAAATACTCCTACATAATCAACAAAACTTGACCTGTCAGGTCTTTATCTCTTTCTCACTTACGCAAGGAAGAAGAGAGAATAGAAATTTGCAAAATTTGTAATGTACCTCCTTCACAAGCAACTATCCTGCCTTCAACCTTAATAGGTGGCACTTCATTGATCAGCTCCATTGGAGATTTCTTGCTTGTATCCTATTACAGAAGAAACAAATGTAAGTTTCATAATTTCTTGAGCAGAGATCAGTAAGCATGAATGACTTAAAATTCCAGTAGTGGAGCTAAGTGCATGTTTGGATGCAGCGCAATCGGCAGTTGATATGAAAAATGATTTTTCTCCATGAAAACATGCTGTAGTTTTTGTTACTTCACACCAGAATCATTTGTCTCCAGATCTCAGTTTGGCTAGTAGTGATAAAAGTAGCTTTTGTATTAAGTTGAAAATTGTACACAAGGTTTTACATCAAACTTGCTTTCAGAGTAAAAACATCCAAACATAAATACTGCACTTCAAACTCAATTTTACATATCAATTGCACTCAAAATCACTTTGGCGTTTGCTCACCCAAACATTCATTTAGCTAGCTAATAAATTAAACAACACAAAACACACAGGAAGTTGGAGCCAATAAAAAGAAAATACTGGCATTACTAAACAAGTTCAGACACACTGAAAGGAAAAGCATCCCTGGAGCATCAGCTAGAGTGAAGGATATAACTATTCACTAACAGGAATCCCTCGACTCCGGCATCCAGTTAGAGCAGTTGTGGAATCCTGTTCAAACTTTACACCTCCTGACTTTGTTTCTTAAAGTTTCCATCCTCAAAATGAAGATTTCTTCCACATAAGTAACCTAGAAAACCTCGCACGCGGCAAACTGTCATCACATTTTTTTTATCACATTGTCTAATCTCTCCCCTGGTCCATACACTTAAGCTCAGTCAATGTTGTGTGATTGAGTGTTCTATACAAGAGCAATAACTTTTAACCAACAACTAGCTTCCCAAATACAAAGTTTGCTAGAACAGCTTCCCCAACAAGCTTAACCTTCCAAGGGCCCATTTGGAATGGCTTACTTTTTAGCTTATGAAAAATAGCTTATGCAAATATATAAGCTTTTATGTTAATTCATAAGTTCTCACTAACTAAAATTGTATCTTCGTAAGCTATTTTCCCATAAACTACCTTAACAAGCATATGAATAATACATAAAAGCTTATTTATTTGAATAAGCTGTTTTGCATAAGCTCAAAAATAAACCAATCCAAACAGGCCCCAATTCATTAAACTACTATGCCAACAAGGATCAAACCCTTTCTCATATCATCTCAGGATCCATTAACGTGTAACAAACCAAATGCTTAACGATGATTTATATACATTGCGACAAAATTTCCTCATTTCACCACAATCATCCCTAAATTTAATCAATAATATATAAAAATTCCGATTAGGAAGAGAACTATAAACCTAGTCACTTTACTTTCCCCTCATTTAAAAAAATTCAATGAAATCAAATAAAAATGCAACAAATTTGAATTGAAACAATGTTAAATGAAACGCATGAGGTGAATCGCAAGGGTACCTGCATCCATTTGGCGGTATGGTTGCTGATTTGAGAGGTTACGAGGCTGAAACTTCTCGTCGCATTGGTCGTCGCCGCCGTCGATGAAGAAAATTTTGCGAGGTTTTTCAGAATACTCGATGCCATTTCACGAACCCTAATTTCAATCGCAAATCAACAAAGAAGAAATAACCTCGATTTAGATCAATGAAATGAATAAAACGGGAAATTGATTGAATTTCAACCTCAGGGCACAAAACGACGCTAGATTGGAGAGGTTTCGGTCTTTTCCTCACTATCCTGATGGGTCATCCCATGCTTTGGCCCATTATCTAGATTACTATCCGTACCCCCTAAGTTTTATAATACATCCCATCTTTGTTTAAATTATACTCTCTTAATTAATTAAATTTTCAGAAGTGGACTTTTCCAAAAATATATATTTTAGTAGAGATTGGTAAAGTCTGTGAAAATTTCGTACCAATGACAGGATTACGAAATATATATTGATGATGTTTATATTTTAGCGTACACTTGTGGAAGGTGATAAAAGTTACACATCATACTTGAACTTTAAAAGTGTCTCATACATAGTTGGTCTATATAGATTTGTTGATTTGTGGAAACAGCTTATAATATGTCCATAAGTTGTTTCCACTTATTTTCCTGAATTCTTAATAGTTTATGGAAAATAACTTATAGCTTAGAAAAAACTTACAGTAACTTAGATTGTGTTATAAAGAATTATATATCATATCATATTGTTCATTCAAACATGGTCTAAATATCGTATGCACCAATATATATTCTGCAACTACTAGAAAAGAGTTAGAATTAGGTCCTATATAAGTCACAACCAGTGAAATTTTAACAAATGATTAACTGCAATTAGTTCATGATAATGTCAATATATTCTGAATTTTTACACACATAAGAGGAGTTAAATAAAGACATGGTTCAAGAGGACTTATAAATAATTTATGTTTTAACATAAGGAAATCATTCTAAATATGTTCCCATCCATCACTAAGAAGTTCCACCATAGTTCACTGTGAAAGAAATTAAGTTAACTCATCATATCATCGCGGATTAGAAACCAAGAATTTTCACTCATACAAAGTAATGTCCATGGTATCAACATTTTCCATATGCTTCGACATTTTTCTTTTTTTTTTAACGGATCTTCAACATCAACTTTGTCTCCAATAAATTGATCTGTATATAGTAGAACAATCTCGTTTAGGGACATTCTAAATGTGACATGAAAATTGAGTCAAAGTATTACACGATAGTGCAAAAATAACATTTTGGTCCCTCAAGAACTACAAATATCATTCATATTTATCTTTCTCGTAACTCGTAAGTATGTCATTTTTGTTCCTCAATAATCAAGATGAGAATTCTGCATTTCTAAACACATGTTCGCCAGAAAATTTGCATATCATTTATATCCTCATGAGTATTAAATTTGCATATCATTTATATCCTCGTGAGTATGTCAATTTTGCATATCATTCATATTTTTGTAAGCATGTCATTTTTTCATAAGAAAATTTCCCACCCTTGAAGTTGACGTTTAATAATCTAGACAAATGGCCACTGCAACAAGGGCATAGTGCAAGACAAAGATTATAGACAAGCCTATTTAAATAGGGCAAATTACATTCATCTCCCGTAAGTTTTACTTAAATGTTAATTACACCTGCTATAATTTCCTAAAAACACAACACAACCCCCCCCCAACTCATCATATCATCGTGGATTAGAAATCAAGAATTTTCACTCATACAAAGTAATGTCCATGGCATCAACATTTTTCATATGCTTCAACATTTTTCTTTTTTTTTTTAACGGATCTTCAACATCAACTTTGTCTCCAATAAATTGATATGTATATAGCAGAACAATCTCGTTTAGGGACATTCTAAATGTGACATGAAGATTGAGTCAAAGTATTACACGATAGTGCAAAAATAACATTTTGATCCCTCAAGAATTACAAATATCATTCATATTTATCTTTCTCGTAACTCGTAAGTATGTCATTTTTGTTCCTCAATAATCAAGATGAAAATTCTGCATTTCTAAACACATGTTCGCCAGAAAATTTGCATATCATTTATATCCTCGTGAGTATGTCAATTTTGCATATCATTCATATTTTTGTAAGCATGTCATTTTTTCATAAGAAAATTTCCCACCCTTGAAGTTGACGTTTAATAATCTAGACAAATGGCCACTGCAACAAGGGCATAGTGCAAGACAAAGATTCTAGACAAGCCTATTTAAATAGGGCAAATTACATTCATCTCCCGTAAGTTTTACTCAAATGTTAATTACACCCGCTACAATTAAAGAGAACGTGGAGAATTTAACGGAAAAGAAAGAGTGTTAGGGTGGAAGAGAGGTGATTGTCACTTTGAAGAAAAATAAGGTACGTTATTATTCACTTAAAAAATAGAGTGGGTGCTTTTGCTATTTAAGAATAACTTATGGGTGGTTAATATAATTTTCCCTTTTAAATAACAACTAAATCCGTTATTCTGTTAACGATGTTCCAACCAAAAATCAGGTAACAAAATTTCCATTGAAGTTGAAATAGACCAGAGAGCCTCACAAGGACCCTATCAAATGATACAAAACAAGATGCATTGGTCAAAATACCACAACTAATATCCACATAAGTTGAAAAACTTTACAAATTACACTGTAAATCAGGGAAATCTGAAATTAATCCTATGATGTTGGACTCCATTCCATGATCTCTGATCTCTCAAGCTACAATGCGGGAAAAGTTACCACAAAATGTGGAGAAAAACAAAATCTGCTAAGGTAGTAAATGATGGATGGTAGTAAAAGAGTCTAACCTAAACAATAAAGAGGCAAACGGACCAATCTGCTGCTGACCTACCAAATGACTTGTCTGTATTGATGGCTAACAATCACGAAGGAGGTATATTGATTGGGAAAATTTCTTTACAGTATGTACAGACATGCTTAATTAGGGTATGACGATATCATAATCTTGCAGATCAATGCTCTTGTTTGACTCTTGCCTTTAATATTCCAGGGAGTGGAGGTGACGTTGGAGGTCTAGTTGTCACGCTTGAAGCCGAAGGAGGAACCTGTGACTGATGCATGCCTGACATGCTAGAACCTTCCCCTCCATCTGTAACATTGTGTGTAACAATATCACTCTGTGTTCTATCACCAAATTCCATTGCCTTGAGCACATAATTGTCGTCATGCAACTCAAAAGGAGTACTGCAGAAAGAGAAATGAGAATAAAACATAAATAGGAAGTGGCAGTACATCTCACGACAAAGACACAAAAGCAATGCGACCATAACAGCCTCCCAGAACCTCTCTACATGAAATTTCTTTTAGTGGCCCCTATTTGGCCATAATAAGAGACATAAGTTCCAAATTACTGATTTTATGACGCTACTTAATTAGTAAGTCTTCACAATGAATAAGACACCATTCAGACCTAGATAATCACGCCATAACTTGGAAAGAACGCCAAAGAAAAGTGAAGCTTTACCTATTAAAATCAAAATGAACAAGCTGCATGTCTTCTGATATTTCCACTTCAACAGTTGCATGAGGACGTGTCTACAGTTTTAAAAAGCCAGAGATATGAGATTAATCAAATGGTAATACCACTAAGAGCCATATCACATCCGCCAGCAGGACAAGCAGATTCTTCATTAAAATTAGGTTTAATTGCATGTTTGATCCCTTATGTTTATTTTAGTTTTCAAGTTGGTACCTTATGTTTTTAAAGTTTCAAGTTGGTCCCTTACGTTTTAAAAGTTTCAAGTTGGTCCAAAACGTTACTACTGTTGGAATAAGTTAGTCCCTTCATTCATATAACGGTTAAAGATTCGGGTTGACAATATGGGTGATGGAACTTAACTTATTTAGAAAATCAGTTTTAAAACATTATTTTAATTTTTTTGTTTTATTAAACTCAATATCATGTCGCGGAATGGATTAACTTATTCCAATATGAGTAAAGTTTTGGACCAACTTGAAACTTTTAAAACGTAAGGGACCAACTTGAAACTTTCAAACCATAAGGGGCCAAATTGAAAACTAAAATAAACATAAGGGATCAAACATGCAATTAAGCCTTAAAATTATCAAGTTATAAACTTTCCTGAGGCCAAGAATTCAACATTTAGACCCGACAAAGCATTGAGCAGATATAAAGCCAAAAGGCAACCAGAGTAAAGTGAACTTGACCAAATGAGCTGATAAAATATTTCTAGTTCATAGCGTGTGTAGCTGTTACATTCAGTGGACAAATTCAAACAAAATACAAATGCTCACTAAAGCGGAAAAAAGGGATTTCTAGGAATTCACTAAGCAGCTGGAATGAGAAATCATCTCACAATAAATTTAATAATTTAAAATTCAAGTCAACAAATTCAGTACATGTTGTGCAGTGAATTGGTGTCAATCAGACAATCGAAGATCAAAAGAAAAATTGGTAACATTTGCTACTAGTCTCCCATAACGCGAAACCCGGCTGGAAGAGGTGCCCACATTCAGTGTCAAACATGATTACCTCCGGTGAAGGGAGACTATGGGAAACAAAACAAAACAATAGAGGAAGTTGAGATGATGGTTTACCTGTACCAGAATAAAGGGTAAAGATACACCTCCACTGGGAGGATTTCCAGAGCTATATAATTGTTCATTTCGTTTAATAAGGTTCTGAAGACCTACAAACTTGATGCAACAATACAAGTAGTTAGCAAACAGAAACTGAACACTACAAAATGAAGTAATTATAATCAAGTGCAATTTCAAATGCAGCAAAGGATCTCATTCCCATATTAAATATATTCTTCTGAGTAGGATGGACTTACTTGTTCCTCTAGCTCCTGCAGATAGGATGATTTCCTTTCAATTCTATTCCTGAGCCCAAGACGCTCTGTCTGTTAAATCAAATTAAGCAATTAAAATGGTCCTTCATTAATTTTAGGATTAGCTCAGAATATCATTGCAGGTAAAGCATAAGACACATGGAGCAAAAAAGTTACAACTCAAGACTGTGGGCAAACCTTTAGCTCTTCAATATCATTCAGACTAGTACGAGGAAGACCCTTCCATTGTATTTCCTTTTTATCCTTAGAAATAATATCCATTGCCATGAGAACATTCAGAGCATCATAGACCCTTCGACGAATGTTTTTCTCATCATATTGTTGCTGACAAATGTCCAATCCCCACAAAAAGTAAGTCTACAATACTTCTATAACTTAAATAATAAATATCTGAAATTTTGAATGGCAAACACAATTGAAGGAGAGAAAACCTTATCAGGGGTCAAAACACTGTTGATTGGATCAGCAAATTCAGCCACAAGTTCATCTGCCACCTACAATATAAAAATAATGACTAGTAAGAAAGAGATAGTCAGATAGACAATATGGATTATGGACGGATGATAAAAGGCATCATACAAGCCCACAAGTTCTTGACCCAATAATAATTACCATGATCACCTTCATCCCCAAAAGCTATCATGATAATTATCATACGTACGAACATAATTCTGATCATATAATTCACCATACAAAGCAAGATATCAATTTCAACATAGCAAAAACTGACTTAAAGTAACCAGCTAACCTCATTGTAAGTTGTTCTTCCTTTACTTTCTACCTTCTCACACACTACAAAGAACCATAAATAAATTAGAAGCTAATCCAGAAAGAAAATTGTCAGCACGAACTCACAATATTAATCTCTATTTAGAAAGCATAAGAATGTAGACATTACTTCTACAAATTTCACAATTGATGTCTCAATACTCTGCATACTAAATGTGCTTTGCTAGCTACAAAGCCTGGATAATCCAAATTGGAGACATACGTATCGGATACATATTGGATACCAATACTTCACGGATACTCATGCATATGCACTCTAGAAGTATCTAAATTATTAATTTTATTTCAAATAAAATATTTTACCGGATACATATGAAATACTTCAAGGATACTCGCAGATACATATTTAGAATACTTATCTAGGGTACATGTGAGAAATTAGTGGAGATATTTAGTTTGAAGAAAAAAAATCTATAAGTTGTTGTGATCACAAACATTTTTTTCTTTTGTAAATCGTTATCATTATAATTATATGTTAACGAAGAGTCATCATTCATCAATGGATCTTTTTTACATGTATATAATTTTTATTATAAATTTTTTGTTAAGATATCAAGACAGTATTGTATCCAGAATTTCAAATTTTCTCATGTATTCAAATTGCATCGCGCCCACATCCGTACTAGGTAGCCGGGCTTCATAGTTTGTGAGGCGCATGAACTATATGTTAAATTACAAAATTGGTCAAACAAGACAAATAAAAAACCTTTCATGCTAAATTGGCGAAGCCCTCTCCCACTTTTATCACCTCCGGTAGCTCGTTGTTGGCCTCTCTTTTTCTTCTTGCTACTGCATAGATAATGCATAACCATAAGCAATTTGCATCAGAAGCATAAAATTGAAACTACGAACTAATGCATAATCACATAACCACAAGCAATTTGGATCACATGATGAATATAATAATGCAATAGAACTTACGCAACTACTCCTTGGGATGCAGCATCATCATCCTGTATATCAAGATGATTTAATCTAAGAGCAGTGTTATCACCGGCTGTCCCGATCGTCTGCTCGCTCCGGCTAGACGGCAAGCCGCCGGCACTCCTGCTGGTTGAGCCTGATTGTCCCGAAATCGTGGTTCCACAACCGAGAAATTCCTCCTCCTCTTCGTCTACACACGATTGCTGCGATCTTGTTCCCATCGTTGGCAACAAAACCCTAATTCAGAGAGGCTGCAATTCAGTTGCAGTTTCGATTTCTGAGGTGAAATGATCGAGTGCTGAGAGAATTTGAGTTGTAGGGTGTGAAAAATGAAGAAGAATTGCGAAAATGAAATTGAAGAATGGAAAGAGCGGGAAAGTACGGCGGTGAGGGATGGTGGTTACCGGTGAGGGGAAAAGTAGATCTGATTGAGGGGGAGGGGAGCGGGGTTTGTTTTGTTTGTTGAGTGCACGAAATACGAATGCGGTATTCCTAAATTCTACAATCCCTACTCCCTGGTATCTCTACGCAAGGTTTAAAGTGTATCCAACTGTATAATTTTTTTTAGAATAAAGTTGGAGTGAGCTATGTTCTACCAAAGATTAAAGTAATTTTAATATTTATAGTCTGGTGCCGAATTTTTCTACCCACGTTTACGGTAAAAGCACGGCAGCAACCCAAGTTAACTCAAAAGCTCCAATTGCTAGCTTTTAAAAATCACGGCAATTTTGCTCTGGAAATCCCCCAAACTTTCTTTTTTTACTTGCAAACTCCATCTCAAACACACACTTAGCGGACATCAATAGACTAATCATCACATAAGTTGAACTCATACTCGTACAAAGTATGGACTAACTTTTTATCAATCAAATCGACCTCTAATATAAATTGTTGATGAAAAGGTAAATAAGTGATTTTTCTTAAATGATTTGTTGATATTGATTTTTTTTTTAGAATTTATGTGATGTGAAATGTGGTGTGTTTTGGTTGTTATGTATACCTCATTGTTGAATATTTTGATCATGTACACCTCAAGTAGATCTCAAACATTGAATATTCTATGAAAAATATTACGTAGAACTTGAGGTGTACGATAGAGATATTTAGATTTGAAGTAATAGAATAGAACACTTTATTGAGCAATAATTTGATTATAGGTAAACAGTTTTAAAAATTAGATTATGTAACACTGCTGAGTGATGTTTAGGGTTTGTGGATCCCTAAATCATTTGATTATAGGCTAAAACTTAAAAGTTTAAATTTTTTGACTTTTGATATATATCATTCGAACTAACGAGTCAAACCGAGATGTTCGCAATCATTAATCGAGTCAAGTTATAGCTAAAAAAACAGGTTCAAAACGAACTAGAGTCAATTTCGAGTTAAACCAATTTTTATCGAGTTGAGTCAAGTCCAGTTTGGATCAAGGATCAACTCGATTCATTTTCAGCCCTATTTTTTACTTTTAACTTTGTATTACTTTCAAGTAAAAATCAATACTAGAGCTGCAGAGACAGGCATTGCAGTCATGGAGACCAATCAATTTCCTACTAGACTTGTTAAATTACTAGGTATTTCGATGATAAACTAACATAGACAGTACAAAACGGAAGGGATGTTGACTATTGATAAATTCTTAATAAAAAAAAACGACTATTGATAAAAAAAAACATGACTATTGTAAATTAGTGAATCCCGAAAGTAGCCTATGTTGTATAGGTTACCGATTTATTACAACTGATTCTCTCTTACTACATGGGGGGAAGGGGAGTTACAGTAAAAATATGCGGTGAAAAAAATTCAGTGAATGTAGTAAATGATAAATGGTAGGCAAAGAATTTGCCAGTCTTCCCCAAACGATAAAGAAACAAACAGACCGATCTGCTTCTGACCTACCAAAGCTGTACTGATGACTAACTACTATGAAGGTCTATAATTCGGTAAATTTCTTTACACAATATACAGACTTGCTTAAGTAAGGTAAGATGATATCATTAACTTGCAGATCAATGCTCTTGCTTAACTCTTGCCTTTAATATTCCAGGGAGTGGAGGTGATGTTGGAGGCCTAACTAACATATTTGAAACTGACTGAGGAACCTGTGATTGATACATGCCTGACATGCTAGAACCTTCCCCTCCATCCGCAATATTGTGTGCAACATTGTCACTCTGTGGTCTCTCGCCATCACCAAAATCCATTGCCTTGAGAACATAATTGTCGTCATGCAGCTCGAAAGGAGAACTGCAGAGAGAGTAAACATAAATAAGTGGCAGATACATTTTCCAACACATGGACAAAAGCACCACACCACCGTAACTACCTCCCAAGACTTATCTACTTGAAAATTCTTTTAGTAGTCCGAGTGTTTGACCACAATAGGATACACTAGTTTCCACTTTCCGAACTTTATGATACCACAAAATTAGGTAGTCTAAACATTAAGACGGCGTACAAACCTAAAGCTAATCACATCATAACTCAAATAATGACAAGTAAGGCAAGTGAAGCTTTACCTATTGAAATCAAAATGAACAAGCTGCATGTCTTCTGATATTTCCACTTCAACAGTTGCATGAGGACGTGTCTACAGATTTTAGAAGCATGAGATTAATCAAATATCAGCACCAATAGGAGCCACATCACAGCAGCCAACAGGATGAGCATATTATTCATTAAAATAAATTAGCAACTTTCTAAGATAGTAAGATCCGTGACCAGGAATTCTCCATATAAACCCATAACATAGACCCATAAAATAGGCAACCAGAGTAAGCTGAACTAAACAATATGAGCTGATAAAATCCATCTAGTATATAGCAGTAACTTTCGGTCGATAAAATCCAAACGAATGCCCAAAAAAAGGGAAAATTATTTCTAGTTAATTCACTAACCAGCTGGATAAGATCTATTTTCATAATAATACTTTATAATTAAAATGTTCATGAGTCAAAATCCAAGCCAACTGCTTAAGTTCATGTAATATGCTAAGTAGTGAGTTCATATCAATGTAATATATTATCATCCAAGGCATAATTGAACAACATTTTCTGCTGGACAAAATGACCAAAAAAGGCAGATACTGAGATGATGGTATACCTGAACCAGAATAAAAGGTAAAGATACACCTCCACTAGGAGGATTTCCTGAGCTATATAATTTTTCATTTCGTTGAATAAGGTTCTGAAGACCTACAAACTTGTAGCAATAATAAAAGCAGTTAGCAAACAGAAACTGAACAGCACAAAAACAGCGTGGTTTGATAGAATCTTCTTATAGTCAAGTGCAAATTTAAAAAATAGCAATCCAGGTCCAGGTTAGCATTCTGCCATTCCGGTATTAAATCAATTAGAGTGGGCTGGACTTACTTGCTGCTCAAGCTCCTGCAGATAGGCTGCTTTCCTTTCAATTCTACTCCTGTGCCCAAGACGCTGTGTCTATTTAATCAAATTTATATTTTTGTATTAGATCAGAACACCACTGAAGGTAAAGGATAAGCCACGCAGAGAGAAAAGATACAGCTAAAGAAGACCAAACCTTTAGTTCTTCGATATCACTCAGACTGGTACGAGGAAGACCCTTCCATTGTATTTCTTTTTTATCCTTGGAGATAATATCCATAGCCATAAGAACATTCAGAGCATCATAGACCCTTCGGCGGATGTTTTTCTCATCATATTGTTGCTGAAAAGTTTCATTTTCCCCCAAAAAATAAGTTCATAAGATTTATCTAACACCTTAATGTGTAAATAGCAAATAATATTGAAATTGTTAGTGAAGATAAGAAAACCTGATCAGGGGACAAACCGCCATTGCTTGGATCAGAAAATTCAGCCACGAGTTCATCTGCCACCTATATTTAAAAAATAAAAAAAAACAAGAAAAAAAATTAGGAAATAAGGATGAATAACTAGAAGAAAAAAAGATATATGTAATATGGATGAATGATAAATCACAACATGAAATGGGCAAGCAGGCAGGTTTCAAGTCCAATACCAGTTTCTGAAGCTAATAATTACCACAGACAACTTGATCCCAAAAAAAACACCGTGCTTAATCATTGACAAAACATATTTAAAAAACTAATTGAAGGTATCGATTCTATTCTATGATATACATATACATGAACTCTTGGTAATTAGTTTACATTTCCAACATGTATGTATTTATAGAATCATTTATTAAATCTGTATAAAAGATTTTATATTTTAGAACGTGGTAATCCCGCTATAGCATTTTTTGAGTTGGTTTCTCCGCTTTGCTATCCATGATTGAGAACTGTGCTTTTAACGTGGTAAAAAACTGGTTTAAAGTAAAGGCCTAACCTCATTGTAAGTTGTTCTTCCTTTACTTTCTACCTTCTCACACACTGCAGAAAATCAACAGTAAATTAGAGAGGGGAAAAAACCAAAAAGTAAAGAAAATTGTCAAAATAGCCTGAAGAAAATAAATCTCTGTCTGCGAAACAAAAGAGCAACTGCTGCAAGTTTCACAATTATCGTCTAAATACTCAGCATTCAGCATACTAAGGGGTCATTTCAGTAAATAAGTTGATTAAGTGCTATTTCAATAAGTGTTTTATCATCCAAGAGCACATGCATAAACTCTTTCAACAGTCAAAAAAATTAATACAAACTCTGCATTAGCTCTGTATAAATAAATTGCTTCGATAGGCTATTGTGAGGAGCTTATGACATATAATAAGCTACTTTCATATATTTTCCAAACCCTTGCACAGATGTTTATAGTTCAAATAAGTTGTTTCAAACGCCTCATAAGTGCAACTTTGCAAGGATAAAGTAAATTACTAGTAAAAAGTTAAAGATCAAAGTGGTTAAACAAGACAGATGAAAAACCTTTCATACTAAATTGCCGGAGCCCTCTTCCATTCTTATCACCCCCAACAGCCCGCCGCTTTTTCTTCTTGGTACTGCATAAAAATTGAGTGGAGAAGAATCAATCGAAAATAATAGTGATAAATAATAATAAAAACAAAGAATTGACAGGAGTTGTAAAACCACAGAGTATAGACATAGATAAAAAGGTTTTGAATCACTTTCACGTTAAAGATTTCACGATTTTGGCTGTTACCGATACTGCGTTACAGATTGTGGTCGTCGTGGTGTGAATTAATCACAACATTGCACAAATATTATTAAAACTATTTATACTATCATATAATGTATCATAACTTAATTTCTCGTTATTTCTTCATAATTTCATACCTTTTCATAATTTTGCAATGAATTTGTTTCTTCTAAAAACCAAATTAACCACTAATTAATTCAGGTTTTAATGTTTTTAGAAGAGACAGGAGCATAAAAAAACAAACTTAAATAATAAATTTGTTCTCTACCATTTACCGCGGCCGCTTCTGTAATTTTTGTCAACTATGTTAAAATGGTATCAAACAATACCTATAACGGACCGTTTTTTAAAACAACTTATTGGACTTGATACCATTTACTAATTGAAAATTTTGACAAAATTAAGCCCTAAATCGAAATCGAACGCATGTATAGAACATTAACACAAAAAATCACCAGAATTTCATCCCAAGCTAAACCAAACATAAAATTGGATTTGTAAAATAGCAATTTGCATCACATCACATAAACAATAAAATGCGATTAATCTAGAAAGTTCAAAGATTGGAGAAGACTCACGCAAGTACTGCCTGGGAAGCAGCATCGTCATCATGTATATCAAGATGATTCAATTTGAGAGCAGCGTTATCACCGGCGGCTGTCCCCGTTGTCTGCTCACTCCGGCTAGACGGCAACCCGGCACTCCTGCTCGTGGACCCTGATTGGCCGGAAATCGTAGCTCCACAACCCATCAATTCCTCGTCCTCTTCGTCTACAGACGATTGATGCGGCTGCGTTCCCATCTATCGTGACTAATTTCGATTTCGATGCTAAATTGATCGAACACGAAGGGAGAAAAACCCTAGGGCACGCAATATGAAGAAGGAATGTGAATACGAAATTGAAGAATTGAGAGAGAGAGAGAGAGAGAGAGGAAGGTGAGGTTGTGATGGATTAACGGCGGCGGTTATTGGCGAGGGAAAGAGGAGATCTTTGGGAACGCGGGGGCACGAAATACGAATACGGTTTCATTTCGCTCCTAAATTTATTTTTATGCAACCTATCCTACCTGCGTAACTCCTAAATTGTTAGCATCCGCCAATTTTGCCCCTTAAATAAATGAATATTACTTTTCCCATCTATAGGATTCTCGCGCCCTGCGTTTTTTATTTCAAAAATGTCCTTGAGATTTCCGGATTTCATAATCTGGAATTGTGTTTTCCTTTGTTATAGGGTGAATAATTGAGTTACGGATTTTTTCAGATTTTGTAATCCAGAAACTTCAAAAATAAGGCGTGTTACATGATGTTTCCAGATTGCATAATCTGGAAACCCCCTAAACACGATTTTTCAAGGTAAAACAGTTTATAATCTGAACTATATTAGCACAAATCCTAAGCATGTTTGTAACATGTATAGCCATTTTAGGGACAATATTAATCTTCATAACTCTTATCCTTTTGTTTTGGGTCATTGTTACATGTTCTTAGTCAAAAATCGGGTTTTCGGGCTACTTGATCGGATTGCTCTGAAACTTCCCCAAAAAATCAGGAAAAAAAAATTCAAGGACCATGACTCCCCTAGAAGGGACTTCTTACGGGACTCCGCCCCTCAAAATCAAAAAATTCCATCGTTTAGACTCATTTTTCATTTTTTTAATTATTCATATTCTAAGAAAAATCCGAAAAAATTTGCACTAGTTTTATTTGATTTTTAGATTTTTTTATGGATTTTTATGATTTTATTTGCAGGTTTTTAGCATTTTTTTACTTAGTGTTTTTGCTGTTTTTAAAAGCAAAACTCAAAACTGCTGAAATGTGAGAGATTCTGATGGCTGATTATACATCAGAATTGTGCGGATTATAAAATCCGAAATAGTAAACATGAGTCTGGATTTTAAAATCCGGACTGCACAAGGGCATTTTTGAAAAAATACGCATGGCGCGCGAGAATCCTATAGACTTTAAATAAATTTGCGTAAACCAATATACAAAAGAACTAATTGCACTTTCAATCCTTTTTATTTTGTCAATTTTTAAATGGGGGGTGTTTTTTTTAAGGGGAAAATGAGAAATTTTAACGAATATAAAGACACAAAAAAGTTTCAAAATAATTAATAGTCGTGAAACTTTAATGGTATGATCTACTACATATTTTTTTGTATCTATCTTTTGCTAAATGATATTGTCCATTTATTAATAACAAATGGAGATGATCTTAACTCACAACTTATACAAACACTTTATATAAGTTTCTTAAAAAAAATACACTTTATACAAGTGTTCGCCCTTTCTTCAAAAAAAATAATAATAATAAGTTTCTTAATGATATTGCGCGCTCTCTCGTACGCACGAGTTCTTTTATTGGTCATCGATGTTGTCTCTCTTCTCTACAACTCTCACTCTCTATCACGACGTTCTCTTTCACACATCCATTAGTATCTCTCTACCATCGATGACCGACATAGTAAATATCTTACATCAACAACCAATCACCGACAACTGAGTTCAAAAGGAGTTGATTTGTGAGGGTGAATCGGAGAAGAGATGGGAGCAAGAGGAAAATGTAAGGGATTTATGAAATTACCCCTCATTTTTCTATTGAAATTCCAATTACATAATTGTCATTGAAGGGATTTGGTGTCACTGTATGTTGTCCATTTTTTTTATTTTACTTGTCAGTTTTTGTTTCTAAATTTTGGTCCTACTATTTCTAATTTCACAATTTTGGATACCCTCATTTTAATTTTTTTTAATTGAACTCATCCAAATTTCGGATAATGTGGGAAATGTTTAGCATACATGCAATAAGTTCATTATATACGTGGATGTCACATCACTTTTAAAATTCTTTTTTTTGAGAGGGAATCACTTTTAAAGTTCTTTTATAAATTAAAGTTAAACTATTTTTGTTTAATTTAAGCATATGAATCAGTATTGATATTGTCAATAAAATTATAACGTTTTAAATATGTTATTTATATGTTTAGCGAATCAATTGTTTTATGTTATACTATTCCTTAAAAAAAAAAATTGTTTTATGTTATATCATTCATCTTTATAAACACTCGCATGATTCTTAATCTAGAAGTTTGCAATCCTCTTGTGCAGCAGAAAACAAAGTGTTTAAGCTTAATGTTGGGGTAGTTGAAGCTTGAAACATAAAGGTCTCACCTTTGCTCGATTCTCCATTTGCAGAGATTAGGCCAAAGGAACAAGAAAACAAAACCATGAGATTGATAATCAAACTGGTAATGAGTGGCATGGATGGTTATTTTCTTTGAATAACGATTTCGTCGCATGCTATACAATTTGCAATATAGTATCGGGCTGCAGTGTTTACTTACTATGTAAGTTATATGTTAGAACCACATTGTAGTGGGTTTCTGAAAAAATCGACACTTTCAAAAGTCTATATATATGTATATATACTAAGTTAATCCTTAAAAGTAAGTCCCCTTAAAAACAAAATCCATAAAAATCATTTAAAGACAAAAAATATAAATTTATATAAACAAATGTTAGTCGTTAGTAAATTGTTAGAGTCGATGAAAAATGTTGGTCCGATGAAGAAACCCAAGACCTGGTTGTTAAATCCCCTTCAACATCTCTTAGCTCACTCAACTGAGCTATCTATGCGGGAAGAAAAAAGGTGATACTCTTACAAAAAAAGATTTTTTTTGTTTAGATTGCAATTTAAAAAAATATGAATTTTGAGTACAAATATAAACCATGAAAAATATATTTTACCCATGCCTTATTTTTATTGTTTATAAGTGACGACATCGTGTGAAATCATTTTAACAGCATTTAAAAAAAAAAATCAAATACGTGACCATCTTTACAATGACGGTCAATGATTGTGTTGACCATTACGAGATCATGCGTGACAGATTGCTTTCAAGTTAGCCTATACAATTGGATGACAACTTACGTTTGTCCCATTTTGTTAACCCATCAATTGAGGTCCTATAATTAAGACGAGCAATGCTAGCAGCACTCTATCAAACACCCACTTTTTTATTGGTTTAAATCAATGTGGGTCTCACACTTTAGAATTGGGTTCCACTTAAAATAGTGGGACATACATATATAAGAGTGTGAGTGTTGGAGAGAGTATCGAAAAGAAAGTGTCTCTAGTATTCTTCAATTAAGACACAAACCTATCATAAGAGTATTTAATGTAAATGCATTGAGTTGATAACCGATATTGAGAATCTTGGTGAAAATTGAGAACAAAGGCTTCATTTGATTGATAGCTTAAAAGTCTATCTAGACATTCAATGTAACAATGTCTAGCATAATTTGTCCCAAGTTCATATGTCAAGAGAGTGTCATTCTATTTGTTCCATTTTATACAATTGATTGATCACGGTCCTTCAAACGTTTCTCATTAGCAAATTTGACCATCTTTATTAAAATAAGTTAGAGTGACACTATATAAAGAGACCAAAAATAAAATATGATATATTTATCTATAAATTTTTATTTTAACAAATATTTAATCTCTATAGATATATCATATGTAGTTTCTGGTTCCTCGATACAATAACGCACAAATAGCCTTTAACAATAAGATAGTAAATGATGAAAAGTATAGTTTAGACAATCCACAAAGAGAGTATCTAACTCCATAAGCATCAATAACTAACCAGGGCCGTATTTGAGGCAGGGCGAAGAGGGCGACCGCCCTAGGCCCCAAAAAATAAGTACGATGTTTGAGAATTGCTCTTCTCCCATTTGTTTTTGCTCATTCCCGTGCTACATGAGTGTTAACTCACGTTCGACTTTTTTTTTATGGGAATGAGCAATTCTAAATGGGACAAGAGCAATTCTCTTGATGTTTATATATATTTATTAGTTAGATTATGATCCAAATTGTAGATTCGGTCTAGGCCACCAAAACCTTAGAAACGGCTCTATAACTAACATGTACTTTCATTGCGGATAAAAGAAGATGGATAAGAGTGTCTTAAATAGTTACACTCTCCCAATAGATCCACTTCTTTTAAATATAATAATATAAAGTTATTGATAGATAATTAGTTGATATTATTAAAAAAATTATAAGCGAGGGAGTTTCTATAGGAGGTGCTGATAGCTTGTTTTATTTTCTCTGTTTGCCCGACGCTCTAATAATTGACGCGACGCTGACAAAATGAAATTTAGCGCGATACAAGTGGACGCTACACTGTTTTCGAAGCACTAAACCCTATCTCTCTGCATCTCCCATTCTATCCCTCTCTAGCCGCCAAGAACCACCATACGTGAAGCTGCTAGAGAGCTTCTCTAGTCTACACCACATCTCGCAAGGTCTGTATTACTTTACTTTTATTTAAATAAATAATCAAACCAGGGTTAAGTTTTAGGGTTCTTCAATTTGGGATTTTTACTCCGTAAATCAATGTTTTCTCTTCATGAGAAGCTTCTTGGTTAATTTACTAACCACTGAGCTGTGAAAGTGAAACCCTAAAGATTTTTATTTGCTATTATGTTATGCTTAAAACTTTTCACTTTTAGCAGAGGGTGAAGTATCAATTGTTCAAAATATAACTTTTGGGTGATTTACCTTACTTGATTATTGCTGTATTGTTTGTTCTTTCTGCTGGTTGCTCTTTGAAAACTTTGTCTCTAAGTTATTGTGTGTGACCAGTTCCTATGAACTATGTTTCTTGATTTCATGATTTGTGTGTCATTTGGTAAAGTGACTTATTTGGGGCAAAGGAGTTTAGAATTAGCCCCTAGATTAATCCTTTGATTTGTTACATTGAGTTGATTGCATTTTCCGGTACGAGTACCGCAGATTGTTGCTATTTTATATACATGAATGAATACATACAACTTGTTTTTTAAAAGAACAACGAATAATTGGAGAATCATTTTCTAGAACCTCACTGTTTTCATTGCTATATAAACTAGTATTGGTATGAGTATAGTGAATAGCATAACTAAGGGATTTATAATAGCTTAGTGAAAATCAAAAAGTGATTCATTCAATCTAGGTTGATTGACAAAGGGGCTAAAGTTTATATAAATCGAAGTACTACATATGATGATCTAACCAATCATATTGTTAAGCATAGTGCATACAATTCCTATAGGATTAGCCGATTAAGTTTTTCCCACCCTATTAAATCTTTATGCTGAAACTTAACTCTGTAGGTTAGTAACATAATTTCTTAAATGAAACCAAGTAAACAATCGAACCTCCAAAATAATATGCACAATGGACTCGTGTAGCAAAAAAAAAAAACCCCCTATTATACCATGGAGCTTTAGACATACAAGACTAAATTGATGTAGTTTTGTTCCTTACTGGCTTTTCAATAATATTTTGTTTGTGACTTGACTCTTTGTGGTACTCATAGCTTACATTAAGGCTTTGTTTGCGAGTTTGAAGGGGAAGGAAGGGGAAGGCTTGGGAAAAAAGGAATGAGCACGTGGAAGAAATAGAGAAAAATGGGAGGGGAGGACTTTGGGGGGTTAACTTTTCTTCATAATACTAAACCCTCCTCATTTGAAGGAACTAAAAAATTGTATTGGAGGAGGGTTTTGGGGGGTTTGGGAGGGTCTTGGGGGGTTTATATGAATTCTTCAAATTTAATCTATGTTGTTATATTATTTTTAAAATTAAAAATATAGTAATCATATGCATTAATTTATCATTCTCTAAAAAACTACTCTTTTAAAATTTTTGAAAGATTTCTCCATTTTCCCTCTTATTTTCCACCCCTCAAAGCCTTCCCTTCCCCTCCAAACTCGCAAACAAAGCCAAGAGTTCGAGTTGCATAAGCAATGTTGTATGTGATGTTAATATGACATGTTTTTTGGAATGTAATGTTGTTTGTAAGTGGAGAGTAAAGCTCAATAAGGCATTGGTTGTGTGCTGATAATTTACTAAATTTTCATGTATTTGTGTGATTGTTGTCTTGTTTGTTAGTGGAGAGTTGAGCTTAGTAGGGTGTAACCCTGTTTAAGATCCAATATGTTAGCTGCGTGCTGATAATTCGGAATCTGCACATGTTTATCATATGTATACTTTTTAGTTTTTGATTTTTTTTACAATTGTCTATAATACAAGGGGTTATGCTATGTTGTCGAAATTTTCAAAGTGTGAGCAGTACCCTAAGTGGTAATACTTATATACCCAATATGCAGATAATGGATCGTAGTTGGATGTATGATAGGATCAATCCACATAGGAAAGGCTTGAACTATGAGTTTGTTAGTGGAGTTCAGGAGTTTATTAAGAAGGCCAAGGAACAACCCTGCTTTTTGTCTGAGAGAAAGATCAAGTGTCCATGTGCAATGTGCAAGTGTGTAAAGTCTTTAACTCCAAGAGAGGTGAAAACTCATTTGTACAAGAGTGGGTTTCAACTAAACTATTTGGTTTGGACTGAGCATGGAGAACTTGAGCAAAATATTTGTCTAGGGAATCAATCGAATAGCAGTAGACATATGGAGGAGGAGGATCCCAAAACTCCACATATGGAGGTGCAGGAAGAGGAGGATCCCAAAGTTCCTCATATGGAGGAATCAGAAGAGGAGGAGGAATCAGAAGAGGAGGAGGATCCCAAAACTCCTCATACGGAGGATTCAGAAGAGGAGGAGGATCCCAAAGCTCCCAAAGCTCTCCAAGTTTCAGACAAGCAGAATGCTGATGGGAAGGTTCTTATACGGCCCTGTGGTCTAGGGTAAGTTATAATATTGTTTGTTTTGTTCTTTAAGCACTTTTTTGTTTTGTTTGTGTGTGTGTGTGTGTGTGTGTGTTGATGGTTGACATTTAATTTGGACTTTTTGTAGGTGGGCTCCTAGCGCGGCGCCTGCTGCTGCGATTAAACACGCCATCCAGTCACACTTTCAGGGTCCTTTCTATCGCTGGAGTGAGACCCCAGAGGATGTAAGGGAATATTGGTGGAAGTTGTTTGGGGTAAGTTGTGTTTATTTAATTATTAAGTAATTGCCCCTACTTAACGATAACTAGTTAGATTCCTTTTTTAGGACAAGATTGCTTGGGATCCTCGTGATCATGGGTATATCAAAAAGACGTTTCAAACAAGAGGCGCAAAACGCCTTTCAGATATGCTCTCAAAAGTGAGAAAGAAGGGGACGAGACCTCATTGGATATGTGAGGAGGCTTGGAAGGGTCTTAATGCCCATTGGGAAGGTGAAGCCTTTATAAAGATCTCTAGCCAAAATAAGACCAATCGTAATTCCTGTAAAGGTGGAGCAGTCCACACCACAGGCCGCAAGGCTCATGTTGATGTGGCACTTAGCATGGTATGCATTTAAATCACACTTATTGTCCTGTTCATTATCTTAGAATGTGTAATATTTATTAATGTGTTGTTTTTTAATTTAATGCAGGCTCAAGAACTTGGGCGGTCTGTGGATCCCGATGAGCTCTTTTTAGCCACCCATAAAAGGAAGTCTGGCAATTGGGTTGATGACCGCTCTCAAACAACATATGTAAGTTGTTGGCCCTTATATTTTTTATATTATATATATTATATAATATGACTCTTGAACAAAATGATATTAGGTTATGTTTCCTTTTTTCTAGAAACAATATCACGATCGTCTGAAGGAGGTACAGACACAAAATGGTAAGGCCTCCCAGAACGGGATGCAGGAGATAGATGGGGCGACGAAACTTGAATTGTGGAAAGAGGTTGCTGGTGGAAAGAGTCGAGGTCGGTGTTATGGCACTGCAGACTTTGCTTTAAACCTCCGGCGTGGTGTAACTTCGCTGACTCAGGAGTCTCGGGAACCTTATAGTGGTGGGTGTGATCATGCTATGCATCTAGAGGCCATTGAGGCAGTCCGTAAAGAGGCTGCCGCAGCACATCAGGAGGCTGCTGCAGCCCGTCAGGAGGCAGCCACAGCCCGTCAGGAGGCAGCTGAGTCGAAACAACATTATCAGCTTTTGGAGGAGCAGTTGCGCAAAGTAATGAAGCACATGAAAGCTCTAGAGCGCCAATCAGCAGGTGCTTTCACAAGTGTGAGTCAAGCTTGTAGGGGACGCCAATCAGCAGGTGCTTTCACAAGTGTGAGTCAAGCTCGCAGGGGACATCCTCGCTATGATGATGACCATTCACTAGATGAGTTCTTAGCAGACCGTCGAAGAAAGAAACATCTAGCTCTAAGGCGACATCCTCATTATGATGACGACTATTCACTAGATGAGATCTTCCCAAACCGTCGCCAAAAACATCAAGCTCACAAGAGACATTATCACTATGATGATGAGGATTCACTCTTACCAAAGCAACATCAAGCTGAAAGGGGACATCCTCGCTACGATGATGAGGATTCACTAGATGAGGTTTTACCAAAGCAACGTCAAGCTACAAGGGGTCGTTCTCACTATGACGACGACGACTCTCTAGATGAGGTCTTACCAAAGCAACATCATGCTAAAAGGGGACATCCTCACTATGATGATGATGACGATTTGTCAGACGGGGTCTTACCAAAGCAACGACAAGCTAAAAAGCGGCATCCTCACCATGATAATGACGAGGATTCGCTACATGAGGACTTACCAAAGAATCATCAAGCTAAAAGGGGACGTCCTCACTATGATGACGAAGACAATTTGTTAGATGGGGTTTTACCAAAGCAACCTCAAGCTAAAAAGCGACATCCTCTCTATGATAATGATGGGGATTCGTTACATGAGGACTTACCAAAGAATCATCATGCTGAAAGGGGACAGCCTCACTATGACGATGATGACGATTTACCAGATGGGGTTTTACCAAAGCAACGTCAAGCTAAAAAGCTGCATCCTCACTATGATAATGATGAGGATTCGCTGCATGAGGACTTACCAAAGAATCATCAAGCTAAAAGGGGACGTCCTCTTTATGATGACACCGATTCACTAGACGAGGTCTTGCCAGCCCGTCGCCGTCGTCATTACCGTAGTTGAGTTTGGTTTTGATTTCTTTGATATGTATTTTAAACTAAGATGTACCTTTGCGTTGACGTACTGTACTACCATGGTTATTATTTCCAGTTTGGACTTGTGGTTTATATTTAAATCGGTTTTAGACACTTTGATATTTCCAGTCCAGATTTTATTCATCAGATCAGATAAATTAAAAACAGCAATAGTCTGGTCGACGCTATCTTAGTGTGAGCGAGTCCGACCCTAACCAGCATAAGAATGTTGTGCAGACCAACTCTAGCCCTTTTGCAGGTTTTATTAATGTTTCCAATCACGTATTTGAGTATTTCTGTATTTCTTAGAAGCAAATAGTTGATGCTTCTTTTGACGCTTAAACGTGTCTCACTTTGTCATATATACATCAATTACAATTTAATTAGCTTTGGTTTTTTATTTTTATTTTTTTTAATTTGATTTTAAAGAGGTTAGTGTCAAAACTCGACATATTTATTTGGAACCTACTGTCTTAGTTATGTTACAGTTTGAGTTTTTTTATTTATTTTAAACATATCAAATGTACCTACTATTTTTTACTATTTGAGTTGTACTCGCCAAACAATTAACTTTGAGTTTTATTCTACGATCTTAGGCTTTTCAACGAGTAAGCCGAACAAGGTAGATTGCTTTGTTTTATGTTTGAGTTCTATCATAAATTGTAATGATAAAATATAATAATTCTTATAAATATGGTTGACAATAAGTATAAATATTTGAGTCTCTAACTATTTGATTGGAATCAATTCTTTATCGAATATTGGAAGAAATTAACACTCTAAATTTGTATTTTTTATTAATGAGGAAGGAAAGAGGGACAAGAAGCAAAAAGGAGACTAAGGTATCAAAGAAACAATGTCTAAAGCATTTAGCAAGTAAAAATTAATCTAGAAAGCATTGTGCCATTCTTTTAGCATATCATCATAAGGGAAAGGAGTGCCTCCGTTGAAATCTCCTCATGTTTTCTCATGTGAATAATCCAAACTATTAAAATTCATTTTTAATATCTAAAATCCCCTCAATTTTGTTTTTGCGTGGTCAAGATTTCACCGGACTCATTTTTCACAAGAGAGAATCCAGTACCATCATCGTAAGAAACGTCAAATTTAGCAAGCTTATCTACGCAATTGTATATGTAACCTCTCTCAAGGTATGTCGAAAGAGAAACAACAATGGAAGTCTCAACTACTTTCTGATGTAAAAGATGATGGAAGCATCCAAGATGAAATTCAAAGCCGATTTAAGATCTAATTCAATCACAATGTTACATAGCCCTTGTCACAAGTAATAAGCAAACAATTCATGATAGCCATCAATTCAACATATTAACAATTCATGATAAACTACTAAACAAAATTAATCAAAGTGGCAACATATAGATCAAAGGAGCTTTTTATGTTTGAATTGGTATTCATAGTTAAAAGGTAACATCATAATGCAAGTTAACATATACTTTGAGCAGGATGTTGCTGCTTCATTCTGTTTTTCAAACCCTCCCAATGTGAGTGTAAATATAAACAGCAGTAAGCAAAGGAAAAAACACTAAAGTTGATGGAAATAGACATGGATTCAACCCCAACAATCCTTATGGAAATCCAAATGATGGTGATAAGTGGCAGTTTGTGAGATATTAACAGCAAGTATGCCATGACTTTTTTTTTTTTTTTGAAAGAAGTATGCCATGACTTTATACAGTCCAAAAAGTTTTGGTAGAATTTTATAAAATCAAATTTTTGTAACATAGTCAAATTAGTCAACATAAGATTATTGAAGCGATCAGAATATTCTACAACTGGAAATATATCACCTCATTCTTGCACTGTATCTGATTAATAGTTCCATATCATCATATGTTTCCAGTTTGTAATTATTTTATTGTTGCAAGTTCTATCATTAATTCTTACTTAGCTTCTGAAAAGCAATGGGAATGGAATAGAAACCAAGTTCAATTGGTTGATTTTTTTTATTAAGTGAGTTGTTAGATTAATATTTTTCACCTCATCGGCACTTTCAACTCTTTAAGTCATAGCTCAAATAAGTTGAGCTATCCAATACCATGCATATACCACCAATTGAAAGTGCAATGAGAAATGATATTTGAACTTCCACTTTGTGATAACTTTCTCTCTTATACTCACATTATTTTTTACTTTATCTCTCTATTGCTTTGGTTTTCATTCAAATACCTACTTTTTCTTTGTAAATTATGGTTGTTAACCAAATGGTTATTCAAATGGGCATCCAAAATGCTATATCTGAACTCAAAAGTCAAAAGTGGCAGTGAATGATATTCAACAATCATGAGAGTTTCAGTTAGAATTTGGTTCCATCATTTTATTTAAAAACTCTTGTTTTTAAATCAACTAAGCAATGTGTAGTGTTTTAGGACAAGGTAGTATCTTCTTTTCTTTTCTTTTTGACAAAGTGGACAAGGTAGTATGATTGTTCATCCTTTTAGTAGTTTCTTTCATTAAATCAGAATCAATATTTCTTTAAAATATCATCCATTCATTAACAATAAACACGTAAAGGAAAATTTAAATCACGTAATTAAACATAGGAAAATCTCCTATACATACATTTGAGCATGGTTGAAATAACTAATCCACATGGCATTCTCTATTTTTCTATCTAAAACAATGACATATGTCCTTATGTTGTACAAACAACACAAATAAAATTTTAATGACATTAAAAATGTAAATGGTTTGACTTATTCTTAAATTGTTTTTGATTGGCAGATGAGAATTGAATTGAATTAAATGTGAAAATACATCAACATTTGTCAATAATGATACAAATTGATTTTCATATATAAAAAAAGTAATTACATATTGCTAGACTATTGAGAGTGAAAATATAAAACAAATTCCATTAAAAAATTGAGGAGAATAGGAGATTTAAAATTTCAATTCAATAATATTTTAAAAAAAGGGGGGGAAATGAGAATGATTAGATAGCTCCAAATGACAAAAACCAAGTTAAGATTTATGATGGACAAATCAATAGAATAGTAGATAATTCATATTCAACATCTTTGTTAAAATAAATAAATAAGAATCACGTCGATCATCAAAACAAAGAAAATGAGATTGATTTTATATACTATTAAAGATAT
>Ga0228710_1002882_pt1 | contig 27340 bp, 11 predicted proteins | sample MedpolnodulmetaG_FD_177995 | JGI IMG/M metagenome (GOLD analysis project Ga0228710, IMG submission 177995) | Root nodule microbial communities from Medicago polymorpha collected in Santa Monica, California, United States - pink nodules | ecosystem: Host-associated > Plants > Roots > Nodule... | reverse complement strand
CCCCTCTTGTGGTTTTTCTCACCTTCAAACTATACTAAGGTTTAGAAAGCATATCGCAATACTTGAGTGAGTATATGCATTCAATACTTCAAATTAGAATCCAAACGTAGGGATAGTTTTCTAGCTCAAGGCTGCATTATATTCCCAGTTAAAAGATTCCTCTAAGATATACACATCAATTGTCTTGCTTACACCTTCATTATGATTCACTCACCTGATCAACATAACTCCACCAAAAGACGTAGAAACACATCAAATAGTGACTGCATGATGATGGAAGCAAATCAAAGAACTCCATTGTCAAATATTACTAATGATATGTAATTTTCGGTTATTGTTTTCATAAGCATTATTTTGGTCATTAATGCATACGCCTAACTTGCAGTAATTGTATTACATCTTTGTCGACAAACAACCGACCTACGCAAAAAAGGAACGTATGTCAAAACCATCGATTGACTCCAAGATGAACAGATTCAACGCAATGTGATTGCAGTCGTCTCTATTGTTCTGCATTCTACTACATTTTATGGTATTACTCTCATGGACCATATAGCTATTACGATATTATATATAGTATTCTATTGATACTATGTTATTATGCTCCCTTTATAAGATTCTATTTGACTTAAAGAAAATAGTATAAGTTAGTAGCTATTGTGTTGATGTTCTACACTTCGTTCAAAAGGAAGTGTTTGCATATCATATAACATATTTATGTAAATCCACTCTTTTGAGTTACAGTGGTTTGCAAAGCTTAGTGATATGCTATATATAAATAGAAGTGTAGCTGGTATGAAATATCGCTTACAAATTTTAGTTCTTACATATTTAACGAAGATATAATCATCTAACATATTTAATTAAGATATAAATAGATTCTCTCTTCAGATTTTAGATACTTTTGATCGCCTTTGCAAAGAAAAATAGTATGTGTTAGCATTGCAGAAAGAATACTTAATTGAAGAGGATATTTAAAAGATACAGAAGTTTGTGTATGTTTTGGTCTAAGCAATTGCTAGTGAATAAGATGTTGGCATTTTGTATATTTCAGAAATTGGTTTAGGAATAAGATGTTGGCATTTTATATATTTCAGAAATTGGTTTAGAGATGGATAGTTTATTGTTTTTTTTGTATATTATGCCATGTATAGAGAAATCTTTATTATGATTAGTATTAATTTATTGTTTTTTAATGCTTTGTTAATATACTATCAATACTAATAACTATTCCATTGTTGATTGTCAACTAATATAATTGTTTAACACTATAATAGACTCGTGCGGAAGCACGAGTCAAGAGTCTAGTTGCTAATTACACTCCAAAACCCTAAACCTACATATTTTGAGCGCCAAACTCCTTCCCTTTGCCATAATTACTCAACAACTACTTTCACGGGAAACAACACAAATATTCAATTGCAGTGTATTAAACTCAGCAACTACTTCTATTCTTTATGGAATAATATGGAGTAATTTTTTATAGGCAATTGTAGTGCACTAACACGCCATATTCATATATGTTTTTTTCTCTTTTAAAAAAGCATTCCATGAAAGATTATCATTAATGTTATTATTAAATATACCTAGAGACAAGGCTAGACAGAAGTTCAACTACTTAGTCTGCTAATTAAAGCCAAACAAAACACAATAAGTCTTGGGTTTATCATATGCCCCCCATGTTGTAATTCATTTGGTGGTAAATTGTAACGATTTAATTACCCTTTTGTTTTACCAACGGTTAGTTTGATAAGCTTTGTGTCTTGACACTCACCCATTTGTACAATTCAAATTCATTGATTTAATACTGAGAGTGGTTACAGCTGTATCATTTTTAATTGTGTTACTCTCAATAAATTCAAATCCATAAGCCAATACGGTATCTGTTATTACTATATATAAGTGTGAGTGTTATGTGCTATACCTTACTGCACTATCAAACTCACAAAATATAACTTCGAAATATTATTGTTTGCTCACTACTACTTCCTACATATGGCTCCCATAATTACCCCAGTTTCGGCCATTGTAGCTGGAATGATCAATATAAGACTGTGTGTGCGCATTATCAATATATGGTCTATCTCTGACTTCAGCAGTCCTTCAGAGGACAGTCCCATTCACTTGATACTTCTTGATGCTAAAGTGAACTATATATTATTTTTCGTTTGTCTCACATTCTGCCTTCGTTTTTTGAATTATAATTGAACGAAATAAGTTTATTAAGGTTGACGATGATGATATTCCTCTCAATCATTTTAAGTTCATGCCCTTCAAATATATTATGCTCTCTAAGAGGGAAGACAAACATCTTGGTAATTATCCATGTAGTTGTTTTTTTTTGAATGATAACATATCCTGGCTTTAAATAGAGGAGTGATTCTTGCAACAATTTGTGGGGTTGAGAACGAGTATAATTGGTACTATGAATCTATGATGCATGTACCAAGTGTGCTGCAACATTAAAAATTATAGCTGGAAGAATCTTTTGTCCTGGATTCAACCAGACAAGGAATGTTGCTCCTAGGTATATCATTAGCTAAGAAAAATTAGCTAATACAACTTTTTTAAGCTAAGAATGCGTTAGAAAAAATTATTTGTTGAATCTAATTTTTTCGTCCCTTTGATGGATGTTATTAGTCACGTGTATATCATTACCTAAGAAAAATTATTGGTTGAATGCAGGTATAAACTACATGTCCAGGTGATGGACATGATTGGATCAACAACATTCATATTGTTTGATCGTAATGTGTCAAACTTTATAGGCAATAGCGTGCAAGACTTGATTGAACCTCATGACCGAGTATTGTTATAGCATTAAGTTGTACATAAATTTTGGGATTTGAGTCGTTTATTGTATAAAGTCATTACGGAACTCAATTAATAATTACTGCACCTGAAATAATGAAAAACCAAATTTTTTGTACACCAAAATATTTATATAATATTGGATCTATATTACGTGTTAAATGTATATGACCTGTGCGGTAGCACGATTGAACGATCTAGTCTATTTTTCTCTTGGTACACAACCATTCTTCAAACCATGTGAATGGATATGTGTGATAAGTCCTAAGAAATTGAGTATCATAGGGTAAAATCGAATAATTTTTTGGAATTTGAGTCATATGCTCTCCTATGGAACTCTGAAAAAGTAGCATTAGCAATTAGAAATTAGATACAATTAAAAATAAAATTAAACCCATAATCTACCATCATGCGATTAAATACACACAATAAGGAAAACAAATGATGAAAATGAGTCATGATGAACAAATGAAAAACAAATTGAAAAACAAATTCTTACAAAACACAAATGATGAGAGAAATATAAAAATGATGAAAAACAAATTGTTTATATATAGGGGAAAAATCATTCGTAATTGATTGGTGCATTTCAAAATTTCTACAATTTGTTTGCCTTTAATTTAAATAATGTATGTTTTTATTTTTGAATAAACAAAAGATGATTGTTTTTAGGCTAAAATATGGTTTTGGTCCCTGCAAATATGCCTCGTTTTGGTTTTAGTCCCTGTAAAAAAAATTTGTTGTTTTTGGTCCCTGCAAAATATTTAACAAAATATTTTTAAAAATCAAAAGATTTTGCAGGGACTATTTTTCTAATAAATGGGTTCAGTCATCATGTGCCACGTGTGCAAATGATCACTAAAGTGGGGTCAGGGACCAAAACCAAAACGAGACATATTTGCAGGGACAAAAAACAACAAAAAAATTACAGGGACTAAAACCAAAACGAGACATATTTGCAACGACCAAAACCATATTTTAGCCTTGTTTTTATGCTGATTTAAAGGCGATTGACTATAGCAGAGAATAAATATTTGAATTAATGCATATCATTTACATCGATTGCATAATAAAGTGTTTGATTTATTTGAATGTGAAAGACTCTGTGAGGGTACCATATGTAAGCAAAAACATGAGAGGCCAATGATTTGACCTTACAAAGTATTTTCAAAAGATACAATGTTAACCGTAAAGTAGAAGAGAAAAATCATGATAAGAAGATTTTTTTATTGCTAAAAACTCTACCTTTTGACACCCACATTTCATTTCAATTGAAAAATGAGCACCAAACTTAGTGAAATCTATACTACAAACATATTAATATAAGAAAAAAAACAGTGGCTCGTCATATGGTGTTCATGGTGCGGTTTCGATCAATTTTGAAGTAAAAACTAATTGAATAATCAAATTAAAATATGATCTGATCCGATAGGTATGCACAAAAGGACATTCAAACATATACAATAGTATTAGATTGTGTGATTTTCAATTTTTTATATCAATTTATGGCTTTATTTTGAATCGGTAGATTTGAACACTCATAACTCATCATTTTTTTTTTGAAATACTCATAATTCGTCATTAGTGTGATTATTAGACACTTGCAACAATTTCAATATTACTGCTAACATTTTTAAAATCTCAATGCGAACAAAACTACTTATAATCCACAAACACTTTAATTAAATTTTTAATATATACAACTCTACAAATGTAAAACTTGATTAAAATATACAACTTTGTGTAAAACAAATTACAATTTTAATTAGTTTTGTAAAATATACAACTCTAAAAATCCTCTGTTTTTTTTAGATGAACTTTAGCTACAAATCTTTGTTGTCAAACTTCAACTCTTGCAGCCATGTGCTTCATCTTTAAATGAATCTACATAACTGGAAAAAATAGAACAAATCAATAAAATTTAGTTAAAACGAAAGAAACAATCGGTCAAAGAGCAATCCACATATATCACCCGTTGCTACAGTAGAAGAAAAATTGAACAAAAAAAGAGACAAAATGACTCTAAATTTATAGAGAGATAGAAAGAGGATTAAAAACAAAATGATGAATTTTAATATATTATAAACTCAGATGAGTCAACAACCAAGAACAAATATGTGATATTTAGAGAATAGGGATGAGACATTATTTATAGGAACTATAAGTGAAAATAATACAAATAATTTAAAAAATTGGATAAATACAAATATAAATGAACAAATTTAAAAAATCGGATACAAACAAATTTAAATGAACAAACGTGATTTTTTTGAAAACCTGATAACTGAATGTTGAAATGGTGAGAGGAAGCATGCATGGACAATCCGAACAACTATGACCCATGACTCCTTCACGGGATTGATCTAAGAGATATTATCATATCTTAGTGCCATTATAATATCGTTATTTAGTTTGACAAGGAAGAGAAGAAGACATGTGAGACAACTGAAGAAAATATTGGTATATATAGGCTAATAGTATAGGTAGAATAATATTTGAAACAATAAAAAAAATATGATACAATAAAACAAAAATAATGTAATATGATTGGTTCAACGAAACAACAATGACACATGCCAAAATATGATTGGAGAATATATAGCATACATAATGACATGACTAACACCTTTATTTAGCTTAGAAGGTTGATGAAATATCAATTTTCGAATTACTATTTTAGCATAGAAATATCTCATTAAAGGCAAATAAATAGGTGATTACCAAATAATAGAGTGGCAAGTAATCACTTTTTCAGTTACAAATGAATTTTAGGTAACAAAACTATTCTAAGTAAAGTAATGAAATACATTTTGGCAATAATAGTTTTTTTTGAAAGAATTTTGGCAATAATAGTGTTGCTAGAATTTGTTAACCAAATATAATTAAAGATAGATCATTTCATACCTCTTTTGTAAAGACAAAGTTTGAAGCAATAAAAAATATCAAAAATAAGACTTAACATTTCACACCACAATAATGGCACTTGTTAAAATATCATTGAATGAAGGTTTTTTTTTTTTTTTTTGTCTATTAGCCTAGTGGTTAGAGCTCGCACATTTAAATATGGAGAAGTGGGATGTCCGGGGTTCGAACCCCGGCCCCTGCATAACTTATGCAATGTCTCTGCCAATTGAACTAAACTCATGGGAACGAACGAATGATTTTAATTGACGTGTTCAAAAATAATTTAACTTTTCGGTTAATTATTTTTAAGAAAATCCGATTTTCAATTTCTAAATATTTTCAATAACAAAACAATAATTTTAAAAATTGATTTTAAGTTTTTACAGATTTTATTTGTTCAGTAACAATAACAACACTTATTCAAGTCTTCATCAACAACAAATAAGTTTACTTTCATTTATCCTTTCAAAAAAAAAAAGTTTACTTTCATTTACAAAAAATTTAGACTGCAATCACGCATGGATATAAATTATAAAGGTATCCAAGATTTTGTTTTACGTTCTTAAAAAAAAAAAAAACTATGTATTACGTGTTTTCTCTTAATTTTAAATATATACTTGGCAGGCATAATTGAATAAAATCATTGATAAGTTCAAATTATACTTACAATCTAAAATAATAAGTAATCATTGATAAAAAAAAAAATCATATTGAATAAAATTAGCCCATACGTACTTAAATAAATTTATTTTTCCTTCTTTTTTACTTATTGGATCATAAATGTATAGTTGTTTGTATAATACTTGTGCTGATATAAATTTGTTTCTTTGTGTTAGCAGGGATGGACTTTGGTGCACTTCTCGAACATCATTCCGAGGATTGATGATGAGGACTACGACCCTACTGTTGCCCCGCTTGTGAGTTAATGGAAACCTCCCAGGGGATTTTCTAATCCTGGACACTACAGAGATGTCATTGATTTGTGGGACCATTCTCATGTCACCTGGAGGCCGTATGAGAGACGACGACACATCACGCCCTTTCAGGACATATGCTGGTACTCCGGATGGATCATGGCCGGGAAAGACAGGAGGGTTCGTCACTTGCCAGAGCAGGTTCTTAGGCGGTACGGGTATTTCCAAACTATTCCCAGAGCTCCTATAGACGTTGGGCGTCTTGCGGCAGATGACGTTGCCCAGGCCTTCACGGAGTTTGCTCTACATGTCCTCAGCCATCATTAGAGGGGTCATCCGGTTCCGGATAACCAGTCGTGGGCTCATACTAGGGGGTACATAAGATGGTTCATTAGAGTATCACATCCTATTGTGAACCCCCCTGCGGCCATTCCTGACTACGCAGCTCAAGCCCCTCCTCGTCTTGTCCCTTTTTACGAAGAGGTTCTTGTTGAGCAACAGTGGGCCAGACATCCTCCCAACCCATACCAAATCATCAACAACATCAGAGCCAGAGTGGAGGGTGCAATGGGGCATCATGATGTGTTTCATAATCTAGAGGAGGTTATTCGCTTGATGCAGGGCATACAATCTGAGTGGAGCATGCTGGAGCAAATGCCGGCTCCGCGGAGGAGGAGTAGGAGTCCACGGGATGGACCAGTATGACTTGTGTAGTTTTTTTTATGACATTTTGTTGGATTTGGTTGCAATCCTATTACATTTGCGCTTTTTGGCATTTTTTATGACATTATTCGTTATTTTATTCCATTGTTTTATTCCGTTATTTTTCGTAATATAATTATGAGCTATTGCTTTATTGAAACAAAGCTTGAATGAATGATGAAAAATGCATGCAAATGACTAAATGAATGAATGTAAGAAAGAAGGATCGAAAAAATTAGGAAAAATAGAGGTTTTTGCCTCTTTTGGTTTTCTGCAAAGACTGGGCGTGAGTTAACGCACACATGTGTTAACACTGTGCGTGGGTTAACGCACGCAGTGTTTTACACATGCGCATGTTAAGTGTCGCAGCGTTAGTTAACTAACACATAGTTTTACACTTGCGTTAGTTAACTAACACATGGGTATTTTGGTCAAGGCTGCAGGGCAAGAGTGTTTTGTGCTGGGGGAAGAGCAGAAATCATTAAATTATCAATAGTAATATTACGAACATAATTTGCTCCTATAATATTATCATCAATGCAATTTCCGTTTAGTAACAACAATTCATCCAAAATAGAAATAGACGAACTAGATCCAATACTCCAACGGGCGCCTCCATGAACAATGAAACGGGCACGGAGAATACTTCGTCACACATAACTAGGATTATAACCAATAGTTGCTCTGAGGTAAGATTTGTTTAAAAAATAATGAGTTTTGAACAAACAAGAAACAAAAGGCTCCGTTAAAAACTTCCAACCTTGTTTATCTAGCATATGGAGATTTAAAAATAGTAAAATGTATACAAGGGTGCTTACACATTATATTTGGTAAAATACCAAATATTCAAAATCTCCCCTGCTAAAAAAATAAATAAATCAAAATCTAATATGGATCTCCTTTGGCCACCTGCTTAGTTACTATTAAACTTATTTCATAAAGAAAGGGATTCTCATCATTCATTGAATAGAAAAAAAATAAAAAATCAATGACTTGTTAACCACGCCCATGAAAAAGTGGTTAGTACGTACCTTACCACACACCAAGTTTAACTGGCATCGCAAGTCATCTCTACTTTGGAGCATTTGGACAAACTCAGATGTGAAGCTCACATCAAAACCCCCACAAATTAACACCATTTCAAACTTCCATCTCATCACCATTTGTTGCATTCATCTACACCGTATATAAAGAAAATTACCCCTTTCAACACTTTTGGGTTGAATTTTCCTTTCCAAAAATATCCTCAATTTTCAATACAAATAACACATGTAATAGTAGATAAGAATAAATTTAAATATTAAAACAAACGTAACAAACACGATATGAATTTTTTTTTTTTGTTTTCCTTTATCATTTAAAAAGTGTAACAAACTAAATGAGTATATTTATACTTACTTTTTCATCATTCAAATTATACCCTTAAACAACCTTTTTTGTAATAAAATTGTTGTTGGTGTCATTAAAAATAAAAATTTAGATTATATTTTTTTTGTTATATTATTGGTGTCATAAAAATAAGATAATCATATTAGTTTGGTTTGTTATAACTTGAAAGCAACAAACATTTATATTTTTAGTCTTAATCAAAATTTCATAAAAAAAACACCGTTCATAATTTTCAAACTTTAACATAATAAAAAGAGCGGAAAGACGGGTATGTGAGTGCCTATCTTTTTGCTAGTTTTTATAAATACATTCATTTTTAAATAGATAAATGATATTTATACAATCATTTTGTGATAATTTTTAAGACAATTTTATCTCTTATATTTACATTGTATTTTTTACCTTCTCTATCTAGTGTTTTGGTTTTTATGTTAATATTAACATTTCTTTTTATATATTTGGTTGTCATCAAAATGGTTGGTCGAATAATATAACTCTTTTAAATATAGGACCCAAAAAACACAAAAAATAAAGTTGGTTGTTTTATTAATTTTATTCACAACTGCTATTGTGTTTAAGAATTTAAAAAGAAAAAAATAGTTAATATTCTTTTTTGAAAAGTATATAACATTAATAAAGGATATTCGTGAAGAAATAATTAATACACTTTAAAATTTGATTTTTTTTTTTTTATAAAATTGGAAAGAAAAAACAACTCAAAAGTGTCTTATTTTTTATGAAGGAACGTAGACAAAAATGAGTTAAAATCATCTCCATTTTAATATAAATAGAGGATTTTATTTAAGGATATATAAAAACAAAAAAAATTATAGAAAATAAACACAAAAAATACGTAGTAGATCTTACCACTTAATAAATCTCACAATCATTAATTATTTTATAACCTTTCTAAACTTCATTTTGCATATCTAATAACTCTCTCTTTCCTTAAATACAAACAACCATTTGAGTAAAATATTATGAGTAATATAAACTCCTTTTTTAAATTATTAGATATATTTATTACTCCTTTTTTCAAATAAACTTCAATTAATAATATACAAAAACAAATGAATGATATTAGAAAGGGTTAAATATGTTTTGGCCCCTATAAATATACTCACTTTTCATATTAGTCCTTGTAAAAAAATTCTTCAACTTTTAGTCCCTATAAAAATTTTAATCACTACTTTTGGTCCCTATTTTAAAGTAAATTTTTGTATTTTTTAATGAAATTGTGCAGAAATGTGTAGAATATTGTAAAAATCTAAAAATAGATTTTTTTTTAACAAAATATAAATTAAATATGAATTTTTAACCACCAAAAACATAAAAATTCATAGTTAATTCATGTTTTGTTAAAAAAAATTAATTTTTTTGGGAGAGTATCTTAGAATATTATAAATTTTTGGCCAAATACCTCTCTAGGTTCCTTAAGTTTTATGTTTGTTTCAGATAAGTCATTTAAGTTTCTAAGGTTTCAGATAGATCCTTTAAGTTTCGAGTTTGTTTCAGATAGGTCTTTTCTCTCAACCTCCGTTAAGCCAAAGTTGTTTTGTCCATTAAGACAAAGCTAATATGTCCGTTAAATGGGTGAGGTGGTTCTCTCTGACACTTGACATCAATTTTTTCCCCAACCAGATCAACTTTGGCTTAACGGACAAATCAACTTTGGCTTAACGGAGGTTGATAGAAAGGACCTATCTGAAACAAACTCGAAACTTAAGGACATATTTGAAACCTTAGAAACTTAAAGAACCTATCCGAAACAAACTCGAAACTTAAAGGACCTATCTGAAACCTTAGAAACTTAAAAGATCTATATGAAACAAACATGAAACATAAAGGAGTTAGGAAGGTATTTGGCCTAAATTTTTTTGTAAACTGTAAACTTTTATTCAAAAATATGAATTCTTCATATGTAAACTATTTTAAAAAAAGGGACAAAAAGTGTAGTTGAATAGTTTTTAGAGATTAAAAGTTTTTTTTAGAGAAACTAAGACAAAAAGTTAACATATTTATATGAATCAAAAACATATTTAACCCTATTAAAAAATACATTCATACATTACCCTTTCCTAAAAAAAAATTCATACATTACCCTAACAACAACAATTAATACAATAATGTGAAACACCACCTAATAAGGTGTGAGATAACAAGTGGAAGATTCCACCACACCAAACTAGTTGAAGTTGTATTGAAGCTTAAGGAACCGACACACCCAATCAAGTAACCTCAACCTTACACAAAACTACTTACACTGTTTCTGTCTCTCTGTCTGTGTGGTTTATGTTTTTTGTTCAACACTTGAACTGGTGTTTCAACTCAACTTAAGTCAATCTAATAATCTCAAGTACCAAAAACACACACCAAACACTTTCTTTTTTCTCTTCAATGTTGGTCCAAGAGCATTCTTCAGCTCAAAAACCATCAAATCCAAATCCAAATCCAAAACCTTATTTGAAAAAAAGTGATCTTCCTACAAACCGTTTTACTCATACAAAGAACCTCGACTTCTCCGTATGGGTATCCGAAAATCTTTACAAAATTGTTTCCGTCATTCTTCTCGTCGTAACCGTCGCAGCACTTTTCTTCTTACGTAACGTCGGCGACACCGCCGCTTTACTTTGTTTCGAGAACAAAGCGCGTGATCTCGAGAAGATCGAGTATCCACGCGTCGATTGGAACAAAATCACACCAATCGCCGATAGAAATTCGCGGTACGCGAATTTCTTATCGGAGAAATGGATTGTGGTTTCGGTTTCGGGTTACCCGAGTGATGAGTTGAAGAAATTGGTGAAGGTGAAGGGTTGGCAGGTTGTGGCGATTGGTGATTCGAGAACTCCGGCGGATTGGAGTTTGAAAGGTTGTATCTTTTTGTCTTTGGATGAACAAGCGAATTTGGGGTTTAGGGTTGTTGATTATTTGCCTTATGATTCTTATGTTAGGAAAATTGTTGGGTATTTGTTTGCAATTCAACATGGTGCTAAGAAGATTTTTGATGCTGATGATAGAGGTGAAGTGATTGATGGGGATTTGGGGAAACATTTTGATGTTGAATTGGTTGGTGAAGGTGCTAGGCAAGAGGTTTTGTTGCAGTATAGTCATGATAACCCTAATAGGACTGTTGTTAATCCGTATGTTCATTTCGGGCAAAGATCGGTTTGGCCGAGAGGTTTGCCGTTGGAAAATGTGGGTGAGATTGGGCATGAAGAGTTTTACACTCAGGTGTTTGGTGGGAAACAGTTTATTCAGCAGGGGATTTCGAATGGATTGCCTGATGTTGATTCTGTGTTTTATTTTACGAGGAAATCGGGTTTGGAACCGTTTGATATTCGATTTGATAAGCTTGCGCCGAAGGTTGCATTGCCTCAAGGTGTGATGACGCCGGTTAATTCTTTTAATACGATGTATCATTCGCCTGCTTTTTGGGCTTTGATGCTTCCGGTTTCGGTTAGTAGGATGGCTTCTGATGTTTTGAGAGGTTATTGGGGACAGAGGCTTCTTTGGGAAGTTGGTGGTTATGTTGCGGTTTATCCACCTACTGTTCATAGATATGATAGGGTTGAGGCTTATCCCTTTTCGGAGGAGAAAGATCTTCATGTGAATGTTGGTCGTTTGATTAAGTATTTGGTTCTGTGGAGATCGGATAAGCATAGATTGTTTGAGAAGATCTTGGATTTGAGCTATGCAATGGCAGAGGAGGGTTTTTGGACTGACAAGGATGTGAAACTTACTGCCGCTTGGCTGCAGGATTTGTTAGCTGTTGGTTATCAGCAGCCAAGGTTAATGTCTTTGGAACTTGGTCGTCCGAGAGCAAACATTGGCGACGGAGACCAGAGGGAGTTTATACCACAAAAGTTGCCGTCTGTTCATCTTGGGGTTGAAGAAACAGGAACTGTGAATTATGAGATTGCTAATTTAATTAGATGGAGAAAAACTTTTGGGAATATTGTGCTCATCATGCATTGCAGCGGGCCTGTTGAACGTACGGCCCTTGAATGGAGGTTACTTTATGGGAGAATATTCAGAAGTGTAGTTATTTTGTCGGAAAAGAAGGACGTAGATCTTGTTGTACAAGAGGTCCATTTGGACCAAGCATACAAGTAAGCCCTGTTTTATTTTGCATACAACTATGGCATATGACTGACTGTTATTTTATGACTAAGCTGTCTATTAGTGATGATTGTCAATATGGTTTTAAAAATTGCGGTCTATGGCGGTTACAATGCCATTGCAGAGACATCAAAATCCTTTATTTTGCAGCCAAAATTGCAGTTGTGGACCACAATTTAAAACCATGATTCCATCCACATGAATCTAAGACTGAGGTTTGAAGAATAAAATAAGAATTTGTCGAGTAACTGCTTCGTGCTGTTAGATGTCTTATTATGTAACATTCAGAATCTGATAAAATATTTGTGTTGAGCTGATGTGAAATGTGAGTTGTGCTTAGACGCGAAAAGAATGCAAATGCCATCATCACTTTAACCATGCTAACCTTAATATATGAGAATTGGATGATATACAGCATGACTCACCACCAATGGAAACTTTGGAAGAGCAGTATTAGAAAGAAAACTTACCTATTTTCACCGTGAAGCATTTATTTCTAATCTTAATAAACTTTTTGATTGATCATGAAAGGATTTGGAATAGAGATGGATTACTAATTATACGTTAAATATGAAAGTAGAGTTTAGATGGATATTGATTAGAAATAAATCAGGAAAGGGGGTTGTAGAGGGAAGGAAATAAGTCCTTATTGAAGTACTAGTGTATTGTGAATTGTGATGATTACTACTATTTTTTCCTACTGGATATAATTTTAATTTTTTTCATTTCCTGTTTCCAGGTACCTGCCAAAAATATTTGATCAATTTAGCAGTGCAGAAGGATTTTTATTCCTGCAGGATAATACAATTCTTAACTATTGGAACTTACTACAAGCGGATAAAACCAAACTGTGGATCACTAATAAGGTAGTTTTGAATATGTTATTGTGTTTCTGTCGACTCAAATTAGTGGATACTTAGCTCCTGTTTGGTTTTTAAAAACGTTTTTTTTCCTTCCACTTTTTGTTTTAATTTGCAATCACAGAATTACCTTCTTACTTTCATTTTGTCTCTAATGAAATCAATGTGAACACAGATAATGAAATCAGAAAATATTTTCTCAACCCAAACAAGCCAAGTTCTTGTGTTTGCATGATAGATACTCCCCTCCTTCTCATACAAAATCCTCAACAACATTGTCAAAAAAAGCCGCAGATACAAAATCATTATCCAATCATATGTTATGTAAAAAAGAATTTGGCCTCATAAGTTGTTAATATAATGTTCAATTTTATTTTTATTTTTTTCACTAAATCATGTTGGCACTCAATAGATGATAGTGTAAAAACATTGTGCACCCTCATTATTTGATCAAAGTCAAACCCCTGTATTTATGTTCTTCTTTTATACTACCTTTGTCCCTAAATGAGCACTATTTCAAATTACTAGACACGTTTGTTATATTTTTCCAAATAAGCCCCTAATGATTATCATTAAGTGTCTGGAAATATGAAAATCAGATCAGACTTAAATACATTCGTATACGCAAGGGTATTTTAGGAACATCCATACATAAAATGTACACATTAAATACACAAAATCTTCTTAAGATATGTGAAAATTATAAAGGGTCCTTAGTTGAAGGACGGAAGAAGTGCTTATAAAAAGGGATAGAGGTAGTACCATTTTTGAAAGACGTAGCATTAACTCTTAAAACTCCACTAGCTTTCATTTTCCCTCTCTGACGAATTCATTGGGATCCAGGTACCCGAGTCTTGGTCTTCTGTTTTAACTGGGGACAACAATGCCGACTGGTTATCTCAACAAGCAAGCATGGTACAAAAGGTTGTTAGCATGATGCCAGCTCACTTTCAAGTCAATTACAAAGACACAAGTAACAATGACAAGAACCTCTTGTTATGCAGTTCTGAGATATTCTATGTTCCTCAGCGCTTGATCAGCGATTTCGTTGAGCTTGTTAACCTAGTAGACAATCTAGAGATCCATCAGAAGGTTGCAATTCCTATGTTCTTTGTCTCAATGGATTCTACACAGAATTTTGATCCTGTTCTTGATAAAACAATCTACAAGCAAGCTCCTCCGACTAATTCATCGACTCTTTATTCGGCTAAAGTCCCTGCTGTTCATCCATGGAGTGTATCAAGTGAGCAAGAATTTATTAAGCTTATCAGAATAATGGCTGAAGGGGATCCACTCCTAATGGAATTGGTTTGAAAGGTAGAAACTGTTTCTTGATACTAGCTCAGGAAAGACAACCAAGAAACATGTAATACACTTTGGATAAATCATCTACACGGCCTCTTCTCAATCAAAAATAGTGTTGCAGTCTTTTTAATTTTTGTTTTTATCTTCTAAAATTTGTAGGGTGGTTTTTTAACCCTTTTTTTTTACCCCTTTATTGTATATTTGGTCCACAGAAAATGTATTAATGTTTTTTCCTTTCTTTTTTGTGAAAATATGAAACAGAAATGTATTTGTAATGAATATTGCAATTCAAGCTCTCCATTGAGAGATTCTTTTTACGGTGTTTTCCCCTTTTATTCAGTTTATTCTGCATGAAGAACATCTTATAGAGAAACATTGATTGTGGCAACAATCTTGTTACTTCAGTGAGTTCCAAGAATGTGAAGATTGATAGACCCATAAATTATTCCATCACTTTGTTACTCACCACCTAATCAGAGCAAAATTAATTGCATTACTGAAAACTACTTTCCTTGAATGAGAATTGCATGCAATTCGTAACACGTCATATTTAGGATGTGTTTAGAAGAATTTTCGTACAATTTATTTAAAATTTTATTCTGGACATATTTAAAAAATTTCAGTTTATTTCAATAAACTAATTTTTATACAATTTATTTAAATTTATTCTGGACATATTTATAATTTTTTCAGTTTATTACAATATAATTATTTTTTTTCTTCGATTATAGAAGTAACATACACACAAATGCATATACAATGAGCACTTATATTCAGTAAACGTTGTTTGTATATATTATTATCAAAATCATTTTCGCACAATGTGATTGGATTCAAGAGATTAAAGAGTTTCATTCAAGTTCAATTCGACTGGGATTATCCAAATTCAAAACCTATTGCATTATCAAGGTATTTTTTTTGCCTAAATACCAGAGTGACAAGACAAAAACAAAATTCATTTTCACACTATTATATATAAGATGAAATCTATATATAATGGAACCATATCTTTATATTTAAAATTGGAAGATATATTGGCTAAGTTTGTTTGGCATTTGCAACTGCACAAAAAGGAGCATAGTCCCTGAAAGTCAACAAAAATTACAACAGGGAAAAAGGGAAAAGGAGATACAAATTACATTAACAATGATGCCATTGGCAACAACTATCAATTCAAGGTGGTAACCAAGTTTCAGAGAAATAAGGTACAGTTAAGTTCTCTATATATTCATCTCAATTATGAGTGCATACTTCAACGATCAATGCCTTCAATTTTATCTTCCACTTCTGAGTACAACTGCCTCAACTTCTCAATGTTTTCTTCTTCAGTTTCCCAATATCCGCGTCCATTGGCTTCCAAGAATGTTTGCACCAGCTTCCTGAAGGAGTTAGGATTTGTGCTCATCAGCTTCTTCAACATTTCCTCGTCTTGAATAAATGTTGTGTTGGCCTCTTCATACACCCAATTGTCAACTTGTCCAGAAGTTGCACTCCATCCAACTGTGTTAGTAAGCCTCTTCTCGATTTCCCGAACACCCTCATAACCACTAGATAACATGCCTTCATACCATTTGGGGTTCAACAGCTTGGTTCTTGCATCAAGTCGAACTGTCTCTGAAAGGGTGCGTACCTGAAAAGAATAATATCTCCATAAGGTCAAATGAAAAAACTACTAACAAGTGACAACCAGAACACAGAGTCTATGTAGGTGATTTTGATAGATAATATTGAGAAAGATCAAAATCCTAATAAGGATGTCACTTGTGTAGATTCATCTTTAGTTCATAAAGTGTCAGCTCATTAGTAAGAGTTTGACATTGCAAAACCTTTTCTCTCTTCCCAATTTTTTTTCTAAGAAAACGAAGTTTGAAAATAGTACACTCATATAACAACTTTTACCTGGGCATTGGCAGTGGTTGTATCAGCAATATATGCACTTGGCTTCTTCCCATCTTTCCTTAAATTTTGAACAAGGTTAGTGGGGTCTGAATCAAAGTAATGACTGACATCAGTGAGGGAGATTTCCGATGAGTCAAGGTTTTGGAACGTGGCGTCTGCTGTGCTGAGAGCCATCTCAAAGACTTGTCTTTTTTCAGTCATGCCTGCACCAGGAGCATCACAATCAAAAGCAAAAGACTTTCTGCTAAGATACATGTCTTGGAGCTGCTTCTCATCATTCCATGAAGAATTCTCCACAGCCAGGTTTATGTTTGAGGAGTAGGATCCAGAGGCATTGGAGAAGATCCTTGTCGCGGCTTCTCGAACTTCAACCCCTAGGGCTTCAGCTTGTTCTGTTGCATGCTTCCTTACATAGTTCATCTCAGCTGGTTCGTCTAATTCGGCAACCATCTTCACTGCTCTATCCAGAAGATTCATCTGAAGAAGAAAAGAATAAAAATATGAGCAAAGCAACAGACAGATATGCAAATCTTGGAGTAATAAGGTAAAAGTGAGTTTTATGCAAAAAAGTAACCTGAACAATCATTATAGTTTCTCGTGAAGAAATCAACAATTTTTGTTTTTGTTATAGAGGTTAAGTATGGACATACTATTTGAGTTTATGTAACCTTTTTAAATAATAACAGAATCCAAACAACGGTGTGATAACTGATACCTGATTGATGAAAAGGTCTCTGAATACTCCAGAGCAATTAACAACGACGTCAACCCTAGGTCTTCCAAGCTCTTCAAGGCTTACAGGTTCTACACGGTTGACCCTTCCGAGGTTATCAGCTATCGGATTTACACCAATCATCCACAGAACCTGAGCAAGGGATTCTCCATATGTCTTAATATTATCTGTTCCCCACAGTACAAGGGCAACTGTCTCAGGATACTTTCCTCCATTATCAATTTTTTGCCTTTCAAGCAATCTCTCTACCACTATTTTGGCACTCTCCATTGCTGCTGTAGTAGGAATAGATTGTGGATCCAGGGCATGAATATTCTTTCCTGTTGGTAAAACTTTAGGGTTTCTGATCGGGTCGCCTCCAGGTCCTGGCTCTACAAATTTACCTTCCAAGGCTTGTTTTAAACTTCCCACTTCATTATCAGCTACAATTAACCTCAAACATTCTCCCAAGTACTCAAACAAAATTCTGAGCTTTTCCCTATCACCTCGGTAAAATTTGGTGTCTGACAAGTACTGAATCCATGGTTCGTTTATGCCGAATCCAAGGATGGAGGTAAGTTTATTAGACACATCTACAACTTGACCCTTACTATTAGTAGTGCGCTCTACAAAGGAAGTAATTGCTCCGCGTGATGCTTCAGTTATTTGCCGAAGAAGCTCTACATCCTTTAATACTCCTTTGTCACTGCTTCTATAAATTTCCTCTATGTTTCTTCCTACACTTTGAGCTAGTATAGAAGGGAGGGAGGAAATACCTTCTTCCACACGATCAAGTGCAGCTATGTTCACCAATGTAGCAACTGCTTCCATGGCTGTGGGTGGCTCACCAATGACATGGAGTCCACAAGGCAACAGGCGGGACTCAATCTCCATGATCTTAGCATACACCTTCCCAACAACAAGATCTCGCTCTTTAGTGGGAAGCTCCACACCCTCCTCTGGCAAATCCACATCCTTGTCGAGATTGCATTGTTTAGCCGTGCTAATAATTGAACTCACAATTTGTTGACCGCGGCCAGTGTCCTTGAGTGACTGATACGACGAGATGAGTTCACTTAACTGCTTAAGACCCTTGTACAGTCCTGCATTTTCGGCTGGAGGAGTAAGATAGCTTATGGTATTTGCGTAGCTCCTGCGTTTGGCTATGGTAGCCTCTGAAGGGTTGTTTGCAGCATAGTAATAGACATTTGGAATATTCCCGATCAGACTGTCAGGGTAACATACATCACTCATCCCTACCTGCTTTCCAGGCATGAATTCAAGGGAACCGTGTGTGCCGAAATGAAGAACAGCATCAGCTTTGAAAATTTTCTCGACAAAAGAGTAATATGCTGCAAAACCATGATGAGGGCTTGCAGATTTGGAGAAAAGTAACCGCATAGGATCACCTTCGTAGCCAAATGTAGGTTGAACACCTATGAATACATTACCATATTGCTTACCATATACCAACAGATTCTCTCCATCCGCATTCAGATTCCCAGGAGGCTTTCCCCAATTTTCTTCTAATGCTGTGGCATAGGGAGTGAGAGCTTGGTATTCACGGACGTTCATTTTGTAAGCAATGTTGAGATTTGGGCTGCTGAATTGTGCTTCTTTGTCATGTAATATATCTTCAATCAATGCTTCTGAAGTCTCGGGAAGACCTTCAACATTGTAGCCATCACTTTGAAGTTCTTTTAGAACAGAGAAAATGGAGGAGAAAACGTTTAGGTATGCAGCGGTTCCTACATTTCCTTTGTCTGGCGGGAAACTGAAGACAGTGATTGCTAGTTTCTTGTCTTCCTGTATCAAGATAATTTCAACAATATAAGTGAAACTTCTCAGAAAGCAGATGAGAATGTGCAGTAAATTCACATGAAGACGACCCTAAGAAGGTTTTACTGCATTGCAAAAACGTGTAGTACAGGTGAAGCTGTACAATGAGAAATTGAGAACAAGATAATTTTTAGATATTGGCGAGACAAACCTATGAATTTACATGAAAGATGAATAAAAGAGTAAGCATATAATGAATATTGATTTTGTCCCACAATATAAAATGTCAACAAAATATTTTGCTGTTCTTAATCTGGACAAAAGAAACGAGGTTATTCTTTTTGTTATGTGCGTGCGCACGAACAAATAAGACTTCTCACACATATATGCTTCCATTCAGCTCAAAGTCAATATCAAATTATCACTTTTACTTTTAACTTTCGTTTTGCTGCTAAGAAAAAAGATTATGAAATATAGTTCCAAACAACAGAGTTCACCACCTAGAGATTACTTATAGTATCATTTGCAGTTTGAGTAAATATCACATAAAGAAAACTTCGGAAATTGTTTCCTATTTCTACTTGAAATCGGCTTTTAATAAAAGAATAGGAACAAACAAAGAATTTCCAATATCAGATATCTGCTTCAATCTTTGTTAGATTATTTTCCCACAACCTTAAGAGATAATCTTGCAGGCTATGTTAAGATTTTACTTGAACCAAAATGTGACTTCAAGACGCGAAATATGGCAAGTACCTTTGTTTTTCTTTTCAACTCAGCCCATCTGATTGCCCTGGTGCAAAGCTGCTCCACTCTCTTGTGAAGAGCGTGAGATTTTCCTTAATAAACATTATTGAATTTTGTCAAACAAGCCAGCAAGAATGAATGAAGAGGAGAGAAAAAAGGACATATATACTACTACCCTTGTTCACATAAACAACTTAATTAAGCACTTATCAAATAAGCATTTATTGATTTTTGAAAGAATAAAATAAGCATTAATCATTTCTATAACAAGATAAAATAAAGTCAAACTGTTTGCCTATAAGTTATAAGTTGCTTTTATAAATTATTCAGGAGAGCTCATGAAAATAAGCTGAATATAGCTTATTAACATTTCATAAGCTGTTTCAATAAGCTCTCCAAAACAGTCTCAGAAGTGTTAATGTCAGTTGATAAACTCAATGTCAATCTAAACAGACCCTAAGAGTATTTGCAAGAACAATGCTTAATAGGGTATAAGGTAAAAGGATATTATAGAAGTCATCATCACTAAAGTTTAGAGAAAGAGTGATTGTTTTACCTGTTTTGGGATCCCGACCAGCGAAAACTATTGGCTCCATTCCTCCATCTAGCTCTGGCAATGCAACTTGAAGAGCAACTTGAATTGGATGCAAACCCAAAGTACTATTCAACCACTCTTCAGTTGTCTGGAAAACCAGTGGCAAAGCAACAATATAAGGAACATCAAGCTTCATCAAAGCTTCAATAGCCCTTGGATGATCCTGCCTAGCAGGCCCTCCAACAAGAGCAAATCCAGTGAGAGATATCACAGAATTCACAAATGGTTTCTTAGTAATAGGATCAATGAAGAACTTCTCAACCGGCCCCGAAAAATCTAACCCTCCTGCGAAGATTGGAATAACCTTAGCACCTTTAGCCTCAAGTTCCATAATCACAGCAACGTAATGACCATCATCACCAGTAACAATATGACTCCTTTGCAAAACCAAACCAACAACAGGTGCATTTGAACTCTTTAGTTTCTCATTAGCATCCCTTCTAGTTCCATACCAATTCAAATACTCTTTGACATCATCATACATACAAGGTGCTAAAGGGTGCCAAATTCCATTATCTAAAAACAAGACAGGATCAGAATACTCCATCTTTGTACCTTTCAATGCTGGAACATAAGAACCAGAAATCATCTTCAAGAAATTCTGCAAATTATCAGGTGACCCACCAAGCCAAAACTGTAGACTCAATATATAAAGCCTAGCATCTTGAGCTTTATCACTTGGTAAATACTTCAAAACTTTAGGCAAAGTCCTCACAAGCTTCAACATGCTATCAGCAAAACCAGCTGAAGAAGTATTCTTCTTCTTGAAAAGCTGAAAAAAAGGACTTTTAGATTGTCCAAGTTGTGACATACTAAAAGAGCCCAATTTGTTCAACCTCATCACCTCAGGCATTGATGGAAACACCAAAACTGCATCCATCCTGTCCCTTTCTTTCTCAACAGCAGCTTTCACTTTCAGTGCTAGCTCCTCAACAAAAATCAATGAACCAATGAAGATATTAGCATCTTCTAAATCCTTGCAGAATGTTTCGTAGGTTGATTTGTCGCGAAGCTCCTCGACTAAGTAACCGACAACTTCAAAAGAAGCATCATTCTGATTGCTGTTGAGTTCTCTAACAGCTGCTGAGACTGATGATTGATACTGAGCTTCAAGAACAACATACACAATTTTCACTGTTGGTAAGTTTTGCTTATTTTCTGGTACTATTCTACGAACTTCTTGAGTTGTTTGAGTGAACAAACCATTACCAATTGCATTGCATTTCAATCTAAAGGAAGCTTTTGAGTTACCATAGTAATTGGTTTTCTTAGGAAGGAATGAATGAAGAAAAAGATGTCTTTGAGCAACTGAAGAAAGTTGATCAACCTTAGAATTTGGTAGAGTAAATGGTGTTGATAAAAATGAAGCCATTGATCATCAACCCAAATTTTAGACTGAAAAAAAGAGATTAAAAATCTTATCTTTTTACAATAAAGAGTAAGTTTTGGTTATAAGGGAAAGATGGTATTTGAGGAATTTGTACACTTTTCCTTTGTTCTTTCAAATTTGTTTAACCAAAGTTGAGTTGTGTTTCTCAACTCAACTCAACTTAGTTGAAAGTGTGTGTTGATTTTCTTCTTGTTCTTCTATGTGGAGTTGAGTTTTTATTTGGTTTGTATGAGAGAGAGAAAAATAGTTTCTTCCAATGAAAACGGTTTCTATGGTTAGTGGTGAAAGTTTTGCCCACGTGGCAAAATGTAGTCATTGGAATCAATTATGAATAGTTTTTTGAGGTTAAAGAGAGTGTGTCCTAGTGAATGTGTGTGTGTGTCACATTCTCTCCCTTTCCCTCTATAGATTTGCTATGTATCTCTCTATCTATAGAGATGAAGTTTCTTGAATTTTGATTGGTGGGATTAGATTTCACAAATGCAGATGACGATGAGAGAGAAAGTGTATGATTTTAATGGTACATGGTGTGACATGGAGAGGTTTTTAGAGGTTTTTTATTTGCTTTTTGAATATGTGTATCAGATTGAAAAGGGGGGTGTGATATTTTGTACCAATTTTGTACTAGTGTTACGTTTTCAATTTACTTGCCACAAGTTACATTTACCATATGGGAGGGACCCTTTAAATTGCTTGTCATTTTGTTTAACTTTGTCTTTTTTCTTTTTTGAAAAATGTTAAATTGTGAGTTTTATTTTATTAATTTCTAGAATAATCATGTATGGAAGAGCCTTTTGTAGTGGTACTGAAGGATTGAGAAAGTTTAATATAGTCATTACCCAAAATCAAAAAGATTTAGGCATATTCACGCAAAATGAAAAAAATTAAAATATAAATAAATTAGTCGCATTAATTAATATTATTTTATTTTATTTTCATTTAAATTTTTAAATATTTTGTAAGTGTGTCTAAATCATTTTCATTTAAGGTTGTGCCCATCTAAGACTTTCTTCTGAAGGATTATAGAATTTTTTAATTTTTAATTTTTTAAGGGATAAGGGTTATAGAATTAGATAGTTCTAAACTAGTTTATAATCTAAATCATCTTGTTACAGTCTATTTAGAAAACAATTTTTATCCACCCCTTCATTTCATATTGATTGTTCTTAAAAAATAACTTATATCAAAAATAGTTTTATCTTTTTAATATAATAATAACTTTTTTCCGTCAAATAAATAGCGTGCATAACTATTAAATCAAGAGTTAATTAAGTTTTTAGTCCCTATAAAATAAAATCACACTTTTTAGTCCCTGTGACATTTTCCTTAAGCATTTTAGGTACCAAAACTGTTGATGGAAATTTTTGACAGGGACTAAAAGTGCTGATGAAAATTTTTATAGGGACTAAAAATGCTGATAGAAAATTTTATAGGGATTAAAAGGTGAAATTTTATTTTGAATCACACTTTTTAGTCCCTGTGACATTTTCCTTAAGCATTTTAGGTATCAAAACTGTTGATGGAAATTTTTGACAGGGACTAAAAGTGCTGATGAAAATTTTTATAGGGACTAAAAATGCTGATAGAAAATTTTATAGGGATTAAAAGGTGAAATTTTATTTTGTAAGGACTAAAAACAAAACTGTGAATATTTATAGGGACTAAAAACTTAATTAACCCTTAAATCAATATAATATTAACCTTTTCCCCATGTAGAATTGAAAACATAAAGTAAACATTTATTTCAGTTCTTTTTTTTTAAGGGAAATTAAGATATTTTTCTTTTGTTAATGTGGTATGAGTAGTGGTAGTATAACCATTAAATAAGCTCTAAACTTCCAAGCTCTATCAAGTATCAACTAAGGCTCCATCTACCATGCGCGACTTTATTAGGTCTCGCACCGTGCGGAAGCTTGAATAAGTTTTTTTGTTTGAGGGAAGGCTTGAACGGTTTTAATGTAAAGGTGAAATGACTTGGTAGAATGATATTCTTTATTTATTATCATTGTTGAAAAACATGGTTGCATATATAGTGGAATTTCGTGGAACATTTTCAGATGGGTGTTTTCGTAATTGAACCAAAATATTTGAAAAACCCAGGAAAATGTGAATACGATGGAAAAATAAAGGAAATAGACCATAATAATAGATTGTTTGGTTAAATAAGTAAATGGTTCCTCTAAATATATCAACATTTGATTTTAGTCCTAAAATATTTCTTATGTTTTTTGTCCTTTTAAAAAATTTCATCCATGGAATTAATCCTAAGTTTTTAGTCAACTCATATCTAACATCATATTTTTTAATGAAATTTTTCATAACTGGATTGAATATTATGACAATCTCTCCTAAAAAAAATTAGAATTTTTTAACAAAACATGAATTAAATATAAATTTTTGTGTTTTTTATGCTACAAAATTCATATTAAATTCATGTTTTGTTAAAAAATTATAATATTTTTTGAAAAATATTGTCATAACTTTATACCCATTTCAAGAAAATTTCATTAAATTTTTTTGTTCTTGTTGGTATTGTTTAAAATATAAAAATAATAATAATAATAATAATAAGACGAGCAGCTACCACGTTTACACCAGAATGCACTTGAGTAACAATAATTCACATAAGAATCATTCTCCATTTCAAAGTGGAGTCGCTGGAAACTAGAGGTGTGCAAAAATATGGTTAACTGAATTGTATCCATAAACTGAACCAAACTGGACCACAAAAAAACTGCACCATATTAAATTGTTTATGAATTGAACCATAAATTTAAAAACAATTCAGTTCAAGTTTAAAACCGGTTCGGAATCAGTTTAATATATTTTTTTAGTGCACTTTTTTTCTTCAAATTTTTATATTAATTTTTAATTAAATAATTTAATATAATTTAAATGAATAATATAATAATTATAAAACAACTTATTACGATCTCTTTTTAAAAAACAGTTTATTCGAAACAACTTATTTATGGAAAACAACTTATTATGATCTCTTTTTCAAAAACAGCTTATTCGAAACAACTTATTTATGAAAAACAACTTATTAGGATCTCTTTTTCAAAAATAACTTATTCGAAACAACTTATTTATGGAAAACAGTTTATTATGATATCTTTTTAAATAATAGCTTATTCAAAACAGCTTATTTATGAAAAACAGCTTACTAATAGAAACCCTTTGTATGCTCCTGAGAAAAATAAAACGGAGCTTAGATTTACTTTACCTACCTGCACCCGAAAACCAAAAAACACATTTTACCCTTTCAATTTAATGACACTATTTAGTATTTAATCAGCATCTTTCAATAAAAAAAGATGGTAACTAGAACATGCACAAACACAATTAGTATAGATCACTATATGATATATATCTCTTTAGAACCATGAGGCTATTATAGAGATATCTGAGAATAATTCCTCAAGTTGATTTTCCTTTATCACCACACCATGTTTCCGGTTAAACAATGCATCTTTGACAGAACCGGTGCTAACATCGGCAATAGCATCTGAACTGAATATGTTAAAGTATTCATTTAGGTTGTGCATTGTTCCATCTGCAGAGATGAAGATACATAGACAGTAAAAGTTCAATAAAATCAAACGTATTGGCTCATCCAGTGAATGTTGCAATATGTTCCCTATCAAAATAATCAAATAATCACAACTTGATTCAATGTTGTTTATACTTGTACTCTTGTAGCAGTGCTAATTGTAATTACTTGATATCTCTCTCCAAATCACATCAATAATTTCAATATGTCTATGTCCACTCACTACTTGAAACTTCACAAATTACACTCATTCTCCAACTCAGGCCGCCAGTAATTAATAGTATTATTATTCAGCTATTATATTTAAGGGTTGTGCTCCGGTCCGATTTGTAAGGTCGATCCAAAAAACGACCCAATATAAATGCGACACGTGGCTCTACTTGTCTTTTAGCAACGGTCAAAATTTCAACCCATTTCTTGCTCTTACCTCTTTGCCCTTTCTGTAAAATGGCTAGCCAAAATACTCTCTCTTGTGCCTATTACACAAACACCCCTAGATCAATTTCTCTCTCGTGGGCCAGTTTAAAAAAATTAAAATTTTTCTCTCTTGTGTCTATTACACAAACACCCCTAGATCAATTCATCCATTCCTTTCCCTTGAGTTCTAGATTCTTCCACCTTCTCGTATCACTGTTCATCGTCGCTGCAATCTAGCAACTGTAAATGTTCATCGTATTCTACACGAGTTCCACAACTGATTCTCCAAAACCATTCGACAACTGTTTCTCAAAGACCACTATCAACCATCATTCATTCAGCTTCTATCTTGATTTACATTATCCATCGGCGAGGTATGTATGTCCTCTTTCAAACTCATTGTTGTTTCACGATTTAAGTTATACTATTTACTTGGAATCAAGAAAGAATACTTGTCGTAGATAAGTTTGCAGTGTTATTTATAGGTTAAATAATTTTGAGAATAAATTGTCGATTTAGTACCTTAATTATTAGGATCGGATAAAAGGAAGGACTTAATTGAGGAGTGAGTTGATAGTTGTTTTAGATAGTTAAATCATAGTTTATTTGATTGTCGTTTCAAAACCTAACGGCTATGTTCTAGTTTGGGATTTTATGCTTTGATTTATGGATTTTAATGGTTAAGCTTAAGCAGCCTCTGGCGTTGGGTTTATTTACAAAATATTTTTTTCCCAATAACTTATTGGTTATATGCTTAGTTTACTTCCAAATGGATGCAGAAAGTCAAACCGAACATAACTTGTTTGGGGGAAAATACATAACCGAATTGACTGATGAAGATATAGCAAAAGGTGACTCGTGGTCTGCCATGCGTTAATTTCAAGATAGAGCAAATAAAGACCCTATGTTTTTCTCAAAGTTTATGTACATATTTATATGAGATAAATGGTTTTGTCGTGAAATACGCCCCGTCCATTCATGGGACCCTGCCATAAGTGGTAAAATGTAGATCAACTAGTTTATTAGAGAGAGGGGCTAAACCGACGTTAAGTGGAATTGGAAAAAAGGGTATGGTTGGAGGATATAATTTATCGTCTTAGTTCCACCAAATTTGGGGTATACAGTAGAAACTCTATAAATTAATAATGTCAGGACCGGAGAAATTTATTAATTTAGAGAGTTATTAATTTATCGATAAATTAATAATTATTAATTTAAAGAGTTTTTAAGTAATTATACAGTAC
>Ga0228710_1002881_pt1 | contig 27345 bp, 14 predicted proteins | sample MedpolnodulmetaG_FD_177995 | JGI IMG/M metagenome (GOLD analysis project Ga0228710, IMG submission 177995) | Root nodule microbial communities from Medicago polymorpha collected in Santa Monica, California, United States - pink nodules | ecosystem: Host-associated > Plants > Roots > Nodule... | reverse complement strand
GTGAAACAAGGACATGAGAGAAACAAATGGTGAGTCGTCTCGAAGCCTCCGCAACCAGTCACGCATAATTGAGAGTCATGAGGAATAATGTCACACACCACCAAATTATCCTTAATCGATAACCTATTCCGAGGAAGTCTCCAAATCAAAATAGAAACCTTCAGGGGAACTGTTTGTGCCAAATGAGATTTGAGGTAGCTGCAACACTATAAGACCCTTGGCTAGTGAGCAATTTATACACACCCTTGACCGAGTAACTACCGCAATGATCGTACCTCCACTGCCACTGATCTGTAGAATTAGACTACAAAGAAATATCATAAAGTACACTCCTACACTCCCGTAAAAATTCCACCTCCAATGCCCAATACTGACGGCGCCACTGCCAAGCTGCCCCTCCTTCCTGCCACCCTAGACCACACATATACGCTACCGTACTCAACTTATTCTCTGACAAGTCGAAAAGGCGGTTAAGCTTCACATAACAAGGAACTCCTCCTAACCACAGGTCCGTCCACACATATGCAAAAAAAAAATTGGTTATTGTTTTATACCGATAAAAAATTAGTTTTTTTTTTATAAAACAGTGGAAAAGAGATGTTTTTTTATTAATTAAAACCACATCAGTAATTATTTTATAATTTTTGCACCTTACAAAACTAAATTTTTATCCCTTAAAAAAAACTAAATTTTTACGGAGTTTTCTTTTTAGTCTTTAATTAATTGTAAAAAGGACTTCAGTGACACGAAAAAAAAACTTAAATAAACAACTTATTATAATTAAATAACATAAAGACCTCTAATATAATTTAACCTTTTAAAAAAAAAACTATAATGTTAGAAAAAAGGAAAACTAAAAAGGAAAATGATAATAATAATAATATGTGAATTACCAAAGCCATTGTTTTCTTTTTTGCTTACATGAAAGAAAAAACAAGGAAAAGCTAATCAAGTCTTTAAAAATGACATGTCCGAAACATCACCTAAAATGTCATATGACAAGCACAACGGTGTTTCAATAAGTGTAACAACAAGAATTTATCTCTCAAAGGATATGGTGAATAAAAATAGTTTAATCTTTAAAATGATATTTTTGGATGTCCTCAAGAGATTTGAATAATAATGGGACTTAGAGTATCAATCATCACCAATCTCACAATATGAAGAGAGTCACCGTAACACATAAGCTTTATATAACCCGCCTCCCAACACAACTTCACCCAGCGGCGAAGCTCCTCTAGGGTTTGGGGGGCCACGACCCACACCACCAAAAAAATTAAATTTTCATACGTCAAAAATTATTAAAAATATTATTGACTTTTAAATAAAATTATCTTCTGACCCACCCTCTTTCTATCTCAGTACGTTTTAATATCACATTTTCAAGTCACTCGAAATACGTAAATAATTATTTTGAATTTTCAAGGTATGTAATTTAATTTTTTGATAGACGACTTTGTTTTCTTTTAAGAGGCTAAAATGAAATTATGTTACCACATCAAAAAGGCCGTCCTAGCACAAGGTGTGCTAAGGAAGAAACACCCGAAATCAAGACAAAGTCGGAACAAAAATAACAAGGCAAAGCCTAAAGAAACAAATACAAGAAAGAACTAACTATTAGTCAATGCTTAGCATGATGAACGGACTAAACCACCAACCATGATAATTGAGGGGGAAGACTAGTGTATTTCTCTTTCAACCACGTAAAAGTTAGTGATTTAATCCTGTCAGCCATCTGCGGAATCGGGCTATTTTTGTCATTGAAAACTCTGTTATTTATTTCTTTCCAAATTTCCCACATTGTCGTAAACCAAATAACCTGTAAAACAGATCGTTTTGACTTGGCAGCACCACCAATAACGCTGAACTGTATAAAGTGACGTGCTCCATGACAAGGCATTACCGCAGAAATACCAAGCCACCTTAGAATATGATTCCAAACAGACCCAAAAAAATTACAATTAAATAATAAATGTTTCCACCTCCCCACACCCTCCAATGCAAGACTGAGCTTCTATGTCAATAATGTGACGACGGTAAAGGTTGTCCTTGGTAGGGAGCCTATCACGGAACATATGTCAAGCAAATAACACCACCTTCAGAGGAACGTCTTTTTGCCACAAAAAAGACACAGGCACCGCAAGATCCACAAGAGCATTATGAGTCATGAAATTATAAGCACTACGAACAGTATAAACGGAAGTTGTTTCCAACCTCCACAGCCTCCTATCGACCCTGTCAACCTGCAAAGTGACATTTTGAAGTAAAAGCCTAAGCTCCCCCACTAACAATCTACGCCTCCAACTCCAAGCTGCCCCTTCAATCCCCCAACCTAACGCATGCATATCAAAAACCAACTCCCCCTTCAGCAAAGACAGATCAAATAGTCTATTAAATCTATCTCTAAAGAACACACCACCCACCTACACATCCGACCAAAAGAGAGTATTTTTGCCATCTCCCACAAACCAACTAACATTACCGTGGAATCACTCCTCCGAACGCAAAACAGAAATATCCTTCCACCACCCAGAGGCCTCACGGCCACCCTCACCCAACCCTCCAAGATACAAAAACGGCATATAACCAACCTTACAATTCAAAACCATAGCTGCTTCAGCTACCCAAGACCCATGGACGTTGACACCAACTAAAAGGCTCTTTGAAAAATTCACCTTTAGGCCAGACAAATCTTGAAAAAGAATAAGCACGACTCGTAAAGCACGAATGTTAGTCCACAATTTTTCACCCCACATTAAAGTATCGTCCGCAAATTGCAGATGCGAAACCACTACCAGATCATTCCTTCCCACTTTGTAACCAGTAAATAAATTGTTTTGTGACAACGATTGCATTAAAACATGAAACCCCTCGGCGGCCAAAAGAAACAAAAAAGGCAAAAGGGGATCGCCCTGCCTCAATCCCCTTCCCAATGAGAATTCATCCGTCAGGGACCCATTCACCAAAACTGAGGTTGTCGCTGTCCCAATACACTCTTTAATCCACTTGCGCCAAAGAGTCGGAAACCCCATTTTCACCATCACCTCATCCAAATAGTTCCAATCAATGGAGTCGTAAGCTTTCTCAAAATCAACCTTAAAAAGAATCAGCTCCTTCTTGCATTTCTTAGCTTCGTCAACCACCTTATTAGCCGCCAAAATCCCATTAAGGATCTGACGATCTTTTATAAAAGCCAACTGAGTGTCGGAGACTACCGATCCAATCACCATTCAGAGCCTATTTGCGAGAACATCTGCCAAAATTTTGTACAAACTGCCCACCAAAGAAATGGGGCGAAAATCATTAAGACGCTGCGGATTATTAACCTTATGAATAAGCGTAATGAAGGTGTTATTTATCCCTTTGGTCAATTTTCCGTTTCTATGAAATTTCACCAAGAATCTCATCACATCATCCTTCAACAAATCCCAAAAGTCCTTAATGAATTCGAAAGTAATACCATCAGGGCCATGGCATTTAAAATTTTTACAATCCCACACAACATCCTTCACCTCGTCCAACGAAAAAGGCATAATTAAACCAGCCCCTTGTCGACAAGATGATAAGTGCTCAAAAGTGATCTAATTCATGTGTTAGTTTAGGCATTTTGGTGATTTGTTTTACAAGTTATTGATGGAAAAACTTCAATTATGTGCATTAATGCCATTTATGCTTTATATGCCTTACTTAACGCCCCTTTTTGTGTAGGAAAATACAAGCAAGGATAAAATTTTACCAAGTTCACAAGAATTTTGCCATTAGTGAGATAATTTCGCTGATAGCGAAATATTGGCAAAGTTCCAGTGAGGTTTCGCCATCAGCGAAGTTGTAGGCGAAGTTCAGAAGCAGAAGGCCAAATTTCGCCATTAGCGAAGTTGCATCAGAAGGATTTCGCCATCAGCGAAGTCACCAGCAAACTTCAGGAAGTCAAGTGGATAAGAGGCAGATTTTCAGCATTTCGCTGATAGTGAAATATCTGGCTATCAGCGAAATTTCGCATAAGTGGCCCATATAAATATTTTTCTCTTCTCTTTCCAACGATTCCATTACATTTTCTATTACATTTTTATGGTTTTTAGAGAGAGACTACGACTTTTCTAGAGAGAGAAACACAAAGCAAGGTAGTTAAGAGTAGATTCAACCCAAGATTTGTTGAGACATCATGAGTCTAGGCATGGAATCTTCATCTTTTCTTCATCCTTTGCAAAGCTATCATAGACATATGTAGCTACATCTACCCTTATGGGTTTTGAGGTATTCAAACAAGCTATTATGTAAACTCTTGATTATTTAATATATGGTTCTAGCTTATTTATTCAATATTGTTGTTATTCTTGTATTTAATGCTTTATTGAGATTCAAAATGATATTGACAAATACTTTTGGATCTAAGAAAAAGAATAACAATCTATCTTAAGTTTTCATTCTAGACATAGATGTTAATATTTGATAATCACTTTTAATCTAGAACTTAATGCTTTTGGGTCGTTTAATAGGTTGGGAAATCATCGATTAAACAATCCAATCGACTTTGTGATTGTTTAAATGTTTGGGAAATCGACATCTAAACGATCCCTTAGAAATAATGATATCATTTGGACACGAATGATATTGTCGAGTGATTGTGATAATATCATTTAAAAAGGTAGAATCCGTTATTTGGTCGAGAGATTGCAGCTGTTATGCTTGGTTGATGTCTCTGACCCCAAGCGAAATAGCCCTATCTCTACTCATTTTACTTTTATGTCGAATAGTTAAAATAGTTTTACACAAACAAACAGTTTATACCCAAACACTTAACATGATAAATGACGTTAAAATGCTTAAGATATACGCAACTCCCTGCGGAAACGATCCTATTATATTTACGTGTAAATAGTTTTATGACATGTAAAAATCTTACATCACAAGATAAAGGCCGAAAATGAATAGCATCCATACTAGGGCGATTGGCGTGACGAGGTTGAAAATGGGCTGAGAAACGAGAGAACACTGTTGAACAGACGTTGTCAACCCCTTCCACCAACACACCATCTACCATAAAACATTGAATGGCATTCTGGTGTCTCCTACTAGACATAATACTGTGAAATAACTTAGAATTCACGTCCCTTTCACGTAACCATTGCATCCACGACTGCTGCCAACAAATGCTAGAATTTATCCGAGACAGCGAAAACAGATCCTCAGTATACCCATGAAGCTCCTCCACCTTCTCCTCAACCATAACCACGACCTCGCCCTTCAACTCTAGAGTGGAAATACGATCCTTCAAAACTGATATCCTGGCTGGTAAATTTTTTGAATGACACTGGTGTCATTCTTTCAATGCTAATTTAATTAACTTGAGTTTTTCTTTCAAAACATAACCACCCCATCCATCCAACTGAAAACTTCTCCATTTATCACGAACAAACTCATTATACCTTGTGAAATTTTCCCAACGCTTTAACATATGCACCGGTCTAGGACCCCAGTTTTCCTCATCAATACTAAGTTCAATAGAGCAATGGTAAGATAAACCTCGCGACGACGCTAACTGAAAGCAATTTGGCCACGTCAAACACCATCTTTCCGATAACAAGAAGCGATCAAGACGACTCATAGACTTCCCATCCCCCCAAAACCAAGTAAAACTGTGACCCCGGAGAGGTAAGTCTATAAAATCGTGAGCACCAATAAACTGATTAAATGAAGCGCTCTCTGCACGGGTTCCAGAGCCTCCCACACTTCTTCTTTCCTCCATACTCCTAACAATATTGAAATCCCCACAAACACATACATTATGATCCGTTAAGGTTGCCAAACGCAGAGAAATGTTATGCCACAAAGCCTGTTGATGAGAAATATCACACGAGGCATAAACATTCAACAAAGTGAACTCCTCACCGGTCTTCACAAACCGACCGTGAATCCCTAGAACATGCTCAAACTGCAAAGAAGCCCACACCTCAACCTCCGTACAATCCCAAAGCGTAACCAAACCTCCCGAGGCGCCCCTCGAAGATTGAAAAGAAAAATCAACATTTGAATTACTCCATAAAGATTTACGCAATAACCCATAAAAAATAGACAACTTCATTTCTTAAAGGCAAAGAATGAATGGATTTTTTCTCCCTCACCAACTGACACACCTCCCTTCTTTTTTCAAACCCACCCAAAACCCTCACATTCCAAGAAATAATCTTCATCACAACCACAACACCACCACACCAACCCCCCTCCCCACCTGACACCAGCCGCACGGCCTATCACTCTTTCCCACCTCCCTCTGATTTTTTTCTTCCCACCCCTGATAACACATCAAACTTATTATTTTTATCACCTTTAAAATTCAAACTCACCAACTTACCAATCCCCCTAATATCATTTGACAACGCCTTATCACTACCATGTAAAACCAGCCAATTCATCCAGTCATTATTGACTGAAGCTTGTAAGCCACTTTAAGAAGAACTTTCATTAACAATTACCTTCTTCTTGGATACCTCATAATTCCCTTTACGACTTTTATGAGTTTTACGTAAAGCACAGAGTACCTCCTTTTGATCTTTTTCTGAAAGTCTCGCAATTCGCTTCAAGTTTTGTGCACAATGTCTAATGTAGCCACTACCCTTCTTCTTAAAAGCTCTCGGCGCACTTGAAGGTTGTTTGTGCGGTTCCTTTGATTTTAGAGAATGCTCATCACCATTTGTAACACACTTGTGCCTATCAAACCAATCTAAGCTCCAAGGACCAACCGTTACCGTATGTGCTCGACCCGAGGGACAATAAGCAGTTCGCTTTATGGGTCTCTTACCACCACTTAGAGAGTGCCGAGACTTGCTTGCACCTCCTTGTACATCCTTCTGGCTGTTAACAACATTGTCAGCTTGTTGTGGACTTCCTATATCAATCATAATGTTAATATCAGATTGTTGCCTGCCTGAGACATTTCGCTGAACCTCACTGCCAACTGATGCAGAAGTATGATCCCCCAAGGAGGCCGCTGCAGATGACTCCTTCTCAGCAAATGTTACCTTCACTGTTTCCAGAATATTTATACTCGGAGAAGGCCTAACAAAATGAACAGAATCCTCCTTATGCCATTCCTCCGAAAGATGATTCAATAGTACATCGACGTCCCCATTAGTAGCCACCTCATTATGTTCACCATCCTGTTGTAACTCGTCGTCTACTTGTGACTCGTCTGCCTCATCTAAACAAGCATCATCCCGTAATGCAAATCCCCACTCCTCAATAATGTTAAAATCAAATAAATCACCGTCCACCAACACCTTTGCCCCTGTTTTAATTATATCCAAAGATGAAGTTGAAATTAAAACACGCGCATAATCCACCACACTTTATCCAAAGTAAACTCATCCACTCTCAAAAGACGTCCACAATCATAAACACACAATTTGAAAAAATTGAAATTCCACCACAGCATACCCGACATCATTGATAGACAACTTTGTGTTTAATTATTGCTCGTTAAAACATAAATTTTGTGTGTATATATATATATATTATAGTTTATTTTGGTGTCACATTCAAACTGTACTTTCTGGCTCCGCCACTTACTTCACCCCTAATTAAGAGGGCTTGAACCTCGACATGTAAGATATTTGAGATCCCTATATTTTCAAATAAGCCTATTTTAGAACTACCATCATTCTTTCGAATTAGTCCACCCTGCTTTGAGGATATGGTGTCCTTATCCCCATGTTGCCAACTCACCATCCTTGCAATGTGAATATGAGGAGCCAAGGAGTCGATATGAAACACCTGGGGGCAAGATGAAATGGGAAAAGATAGTTGTTACCGTCGAATGCATGGCTGGATTGACATTGTAAAAAAACTGGCTTGTTTCTTGTACACCAAATATCCCACATGATCAAAGGCAAAAGAATCCCAATATTATTCACTGCCGTGTAAATTACCTTAGTTGTGTTATATTTATCTATATCTAAACCTAAGCATAGAGAAATCAGATTCGGGAAACCATATCCCTGCCAAACCACATCATAATGCGAGCAAAGAAGACAATGGAGAATATTCTCATCTTTATTATGAGAGAAATGGAAAATAGCATTAGGGGTGTACAAGACTCATCACGGTCTTGTAACCCTTCTCGTATCGGATATAATGAGTCGGGTCTGACCCAAAAATTAAATAAAATAGGGACAAAAGTAGAGGACGATATACAAACACAGTTGAAACAAAAATCGAGTGCGAGTTATCCATCCATACTCAATTTATTTTGAAGAAAATGACTTTTTTTTTAGTATTATTTATATTAATTCTCACACTCGATGTCTCCACTTATTTTTCTCATTGTTTCTATTCTAACTAACAATTGCCACTCACATCGTTAAAATTGAACAATGCATTGGTACTGTGAAGCCCGGATACGAGATACGATACTGCACCGATACGTTGATATGGAAATTTTTTAAAAATCAAGATACGATACGGCTGTGATACGTTAATAAAAAAATTATATAATTAAATGTACAATATAATTATAACCATTTTTTTTTAATATGCAAATATATTAACAAACAAAAGAAACCAATCATAGGCTTGTAGAACATCAACATAAATATAAATAACATTGACGATTAAGAGAGTGATGATTAGTCAATACATACACAATATATCCCAAAAAGAGCACCATTAGTGTTATATTATATCCAAAAGGAACATTGTTATTGCTATACTATAATGATCCAAAAAAGAAGCACTATATCCAAAAAAGAACACATCAGTACTCAAGAGTTAAGTTATTTTAGTTAACATTAATTGAGAAGTATCGGGGCAGGTATCTGCGCATGATAATTACCGGATACTCTCCTGATACGTATCAGGATGTATCGGATAATTATTTTTAAAACAAAATAAAATTTAATCTTCGGATACTCTCCTGATACATATCGGAAAGTATCAGACATGTATCAATGCAGGATACACATGGGATACGATACGTCATCCATTTTGAAGTATCGGGGCTTCACAACATTGGTGAGATGGTTGGTGTCGCTAACTATTGAAGTCAAACATTTTAATGATCTAACCATTATGATGGATTAACAATGAAACTTACATACTCCCTCCAGTCCTTATTATAAGAAAATTTTCAATTTTTTTGGTTCTATTTATAAGAAAATATCACAATTTTTAAGATGTGAATATTGCTTAAAAGACTTGTCTATCTCTCATTTAATGATGTCTTTTTAATATGGGAGATGCTAATGAGTGCACTAAAGACACTCTTTAAGAACTTTAGATAATAAATTTTTATGAAAAATGCATCATAAATTGAAGTGTTAAACTTTTTCAAAGAATATTTTCTTTATTGAGAAATCTTATAGAGTGCCCTTAAGACATTCCTTAGCAAGATCCTTTTAATATTAGTGAATGTATTTGATGTTTTAGAACTCTCTGTAAGGGTATATTTGTAAAATATTTAAAAAATTACACAAATTAATGACTGTATTGCCTTTGATATTTTATGATTTTCTTCTTATAACCAAAGGGAGTACTAACGATGTATAAATTAAATCCTTAAAATTACTCAAAAAACTCCTTAAAATTAACCCAAGATATCTAATATTTAAAACACAACGAGTTCTTCGCAAGTGGTTCATGTGAACCAATACTTAAACTTATTAGAAATTTTAAGTCTCCAATGATAGTCGACGTTACTATTTAAAAATAAAAACTCACTACATTTCTCATATATATGACTAATATGATAACTTGATCGATTATGAGTTACATATTTATTTTGTGTTGATTTAATCAAACCAGTTTCAATTAAATCATTATTTCAATTGTAAAAAAATTAAAATGAACATTAACATCTATCTCTTAAAAACGACTTATGTCATTGCTATTGTTTTAAACAATTTTGTTTTAAATACTTAAAACACTCTTTATCTAACACTTTTACAATTATTGATTGAAATTAATATAGATCTTACACTTTAGTTTTAAAGAATGTGTTTTTTTTTCTTTACAAAAAAGGGCCAAAAGAGTAGGTTGTTGTAGCTCCTTCATTTTTGGATATTTTTCAAACGTGTGATAATGAAGAATTATAAAAAATGAATTCACATGAAAAACCTCACTTATAAAGCTACACAAAAAATCCTCTTAACATTGAACTCAACCAAGTAAGCACTAGTATTTTTTTGAGTTAAATAAATACAAGGTGAGAAAGAGTGTAGATGCGAATCTGCACATCTCAAACCAACTGTACGAACCAAATCCCCCAACGACAAATACATACATAGAAGTTACCATCACCAATCTCTAAAATTATCACAATCACAAAAATTCATTATTTTCGCAATATTGAATTCAATTTCTCTTCATTGAACAAATTCCATTTCCAGAAAGATAGAATAATCGCTTGTTCGTAGAAACAAAAGATGGGAAGTATAAAAGCGATTCTGAAGAATCCAGATGATTTGTTTCCATTACTTAAGCTGAAAATCGCGGCGAGAAACGCCGAGAAGCAGATCCCACCGGAACCGCATTGGGGATTCTGTTACTCTATGCTTCATAAGGTTTCTAGAAGCTTCGGTCTTGTTATTCAGCAGCTTGGTCCCGAGCTTCGAGATGCTGTTAGTTTTTCATCTCAACCGTTCAATTCAATTTTTTTTATGCTTTTTGTTTCTCTGATTCTCAACTTGTATTTTGCTTTTGCAGGTTTGCATTTTCTATTTGGTTCTTCGTGCTCTTGATACCGTTGGTTCGTTACTTTTTCTGCTTTCTAACCTCTGTGATGGATGGTAGATATTATTGGTTTTTAAATTAATGTTTGTAAACCCATTACGCGAACCAAATCACTTCATAGCGAACGAATTCGGGTAAAATGCAAGTCACCCGAACACACGACAAATTGAGGAGCTTGTTAATTCAATTTAAATTTTTAAAAGAGTTGGAGTTTATGAGAGGTTTAGTCCCAGATTGTAAAAAGAAATGATTTTGATATTAAGTAATTAAGAGATTAGATATCTTTTTAAAAAACAGAAAGTTGTTTTGTGTTTGTTTATGGAAATGAAAATCAATTAAAAAAAATCGGTTATAAAAAATGATTTTCTGGAGAAACTACTAAAATCAACTTCTCATTTAAATCAGTTTTTAGATTTTTTGAAAATCTGTAATAAATGGATGAAAAGTTGTAAAAGTGATTATTTTGTTTGAAAAAAGTGATTTTTTCACGAAAAAGTTGCAACAACGGCTCTTAATATCATCATCCCTGCACTGTGGGAAATTTTGGTTTTGAAATACTCTTGTTGATGTAACTCAGACAACTAGTTTAGAAACTATAGCCAATTGCACGCAGTTTGTAATGTTACCCTGTAATGAAACTGTTTGTGTATATTGTGTTTTGTCTTTTGAATATGAATTTTACATATTTGAATCTCAAACCATTCTGATTGAAGTTCCATTCTTCAAAAATTGAGAGGATCTAATGTTTTTGTTACTCTTCTTGTTTTGGCAGAGGATGATACAAGCATAGAGACAGATGTCAAGGTTCCCATACTAATAGATTTTCATCGCCACATCTATGATAATGATTGGCACTTTGGGTGTGAGTATACTTATTCTTTTTGCTCCTTTCTATTTAAAAATCTTGATTCCTTGCTGAGTAAGATAAGATCCGATATAATTTTAACAACTCTCTTCCAACTTGTTGTATACATCCTTCAATTGTTGATGTAAAAGTTCAATTTGGCCACATCTAAATTGTTTTTCAGAAATTGGATTGGATTTTAAATTCTGTGTTTTCAGGAAAATGGGTTTAAGGTACACATGCTTCAAACTTTACTGATGTTGATCTGCATGTTTATTCTTTTTAATGTAACTAGGTGGCACAAAGGAGTACAAAGTTCTAATGGACCAGTTTCATCATGTTTCAAAGGCTTTTCTGGAACTTGGAAAGAAGTTAGTTCTTATCTTTGCACATCTGTCTGTAACATACTTTGATATTCCGTGATACATGTGGTTTATGACTTGCTGTTTATTTCCAAAAATCTACCCATTATTGTTTAGGGGAAGTGGGTGATTCCTGGGTGGAATGCAAAAATATGGATATTGAAAGGGTTGTGGTATGTTGTGGGTGTGAATTCATGCATCTTTTAAAATATTTATACTTTATATTGATTATTGACTACAGATTGATGGATCACGATGGGACTTTGCGTTCATGATTGTTTATAATTATCAGTTGCTTCCATGCTATATTATACTCCCTCCGTCCCATTATAAGTGAACTTTTTGCTCATTTCACACATATTAAGAAAAAAAGTGTATAAGTGAAAGAGAGAGAAATGGTTTTGAGTGCCCTTGTCCAGTATTGGTGCATTCCTCTTTATCATAAACGCAAAGTAGAATATATTGAATTGGGAGTGGTGAAAGCTGTATTAATTAGAGTTATAATTAGAAAAAAGTAATTAATATTGTATTGAAAAGTGAAATGGGTTAATTTTTTTGGGACAATATTTTTTTGCAAATGACTCAGTTATTATGGGACGGACGGAGTATTGGTTTCTCTATTATATATTTTTTCATCTGATGCCATTGAGCTGCGAATGCCTAGTTAAATTCCTCTTGGTCTTTGGTAGGATTTAATGTAAATAAACCTAAGACTCAAAGGTCTCATTATCTAATGTTTCTGGGTGTTTATGTTGTTCAAATTAAAGGTATTTAACAACTAATGTGGGTCTTTGTGATGTGCTATGTGGACTATAGATTTACTCCCTTTAGTAGCTTTTCATAAGTGTATGTGATTAGAGTTATGACTGTGCACTCTATGATGAAAGATTAAATGCTGGCCAATCATCTTTGCAGCTATCAGGATGCAATCGAGGACATTACGAAAAGAATGGGTGCTGGAATGGCGAAATTCATTTGCAAGGAGGTAAGTTATTATACATGTATTCTGTTCTGCATACATTCCTTTAATAACTGTTAGATACAATTAATGTGGTTAAACGTCTGTGATTGACGGGGTGCCATACGGTTTGTTATTCTTTTTGATGCTGTGGCTATCTAGTAGTTTGGATTTTATGATTTAGTGGGAGGACAATATAATTAAAAGTCGTGAGGACAAACAATAATGTTGTGCTAGTGAAGTGCAACATTTTTGTAGTACTTTGATACTATACTACTATCAATGCATCTATCTCAAGTTCTTATTTCCAGAGATCTACCCTTCACAGGGATTTCTGCCATGTTTTTGAATTAGGAAGATCATCTTGATTTATGCCAAGAATTTTCTCTAATTTGCAGGTAGAAACAATTGATGACTACGATGAATATTGTCACTATGTGGCTGGACTTGTTGGGCTGGGTTTATCAAAGCTTTTCTATGCCTCTGGTAAAGAAGATCTGGCTACAGACAAACTTTCAAATTCAATGGGTTTGTTTCTTCAGGTATCATGATAGTAATAATGTAATATATAGCAAAAGAATATGCTCACGGATATTTACTTACGCCCAATTAACCTTTTGAGATTGTAGAAAACCAACATTATTCGAGATTATCTGGAAGACATCAATGAGATACCAAAGTCACGCATGTTTTGGCCACGGCAGATCTGGAGTAAATATGTTAGCAAACTTGAGGTTTGGCTCTATAAGAATTTCTATTTATTCCAATCTAAATCATTTTTTCACCTTTTTCTCCCTATTTCATGATTCTCAGATGAATTTGTAAAAATTGAGTCTTCGATGGTGAAACAGCTTTCTTTGTGAACTGTTATGTTATTATACTCACGAGTGTCTTTTTGACTATTTTGTGTCTGATTGTCAAATGTATAATTTGCTTCTTTGGTACTCCAATTTTTTCTTCTTCTTTTCTTTCATCCAGGACTTGAAACATGAGGAAAACTCCGTTAAGGCTGTGCAATGCTTAAATGACATGGTCACTAATGCTTTGCTGCATGCTGAAGATTGCTTACAATACATGTCTGCATTACGAGACTCCTCTAATTTTCGCTTTTGTGCTATTCCTCAGGTGTTGTTCTTTTACTTAATTATTTACTTATTACTTAACTGTCATGTAGACCGTGTTACTCTTGCAATGTTATAACATAATTTGTCAATGTGTTTCGAGTTTGAAGTATTTTTCATTTGCATCCCATGCCTAGATTTAGAAGCGCTCAATCAATAGCGGTTTCCGATTCAAGTTCAAACAAATATGAAACAACATTATATTATTATCTGTTCTTTAAGTTCAATGCTGCCTAAAAGATGTCTGGTAGTAACACTGTCGTTATACAAATCTTTGTGTACCGCAAGTGTTTTACAAAAATGTACAGATGAACATTAAATAAAAAACTTGGTTTTAATTTTCATATTTAATGTATGTAAATATGAGATAGATTTCTTTTTATGGCTGATAATTATTTAGACTATGAGTGTCATTGTGTGTAGCTATAATGCTATATAACATTTGGTCATTCTCAAATAATATATTTACATGAACAGCTGGGAAGTGTCCTGTTGCAAATGGTTAAAACGTGGGTTGATTTAACTAGTGCTTAATTGGATCTTAAACAACAAAAATATTTCATGCTCAGAATTACTAACATTTGGCCAATTATTATCATGGAGTGGAAAAATAGAAATCATGCGATTCCTTTTTTTTTTTGGCTTGATAAAAATTAAATCTGCACACCAACGAGGGTTGGGTCTAGGGGAAGGAGCTAGACTCCCACAATGTGGCAAACCAAAGTTTGATGCCTGACTGGGAGAGGTACCCACATTAATGCCCGGGACGCCTCAAATAGGATTACCTCCAATTGAGGGAACCTATGGGAAACCAAAAAATAAATAAATAAAATCTGCACTATGAAAGCAAGCAAAAAAGGGTTTGTTGAAACTAAACTCACGACTCTAAAAATGAATCAGACATTATCCAACTAATTTTGTGGATCTTATTATTCCTTAATACATTTAGACAGTTGATTTTTTGGTAAGTTTTTTTCTTTCTTCGCCGTATCATTTCCTATTGATATGTATTTTATTTCTACTGGTTATGGATATATAATGGCTGTTTTCATACTTTTTCCTAGTAACTTTCATACTTATTTGAGGTATTTCCCAACAGGTAATGGCAATCGGAACACTTGCAATGTGCTACAACAACATTGGCGTCTTCAGAGGAGTAGTTAAAATGAGGCGAGGTAAGAACAAATATTTGATATGATTTTTCTTGTAATTTAATTTAGTAGCAGGGTAAGCATAATGCTAAAATTTGTATAAGACTGGGAAAAGGAATGTGAGTACCTATGAATAGTGAATTACTGCAATTTTCCATGTTACTTTATGCTAAATCAATGTTCTTAAAACTAGCATCCTGGGATCCCCTTCATTGCACGTCTGTACAGTGGTCCTGCTCAATGTCATTGAACATATTTTGTTGAGTTCTCTAATTGGATCTAGGATGTTCAAATATTGAAAGCTAAGTGAACATACTAATAATACTTGATCTAGATTCAATAGTTTAGGTATATATATAGTTTCCTCTCATTTCATTTGAAAGTATATGGTTTTATCGGGGATTTCTAATGGACTAGCTGGTTGCTGTTGCGTTCTTTGCTCATTGTTACAATGTGTTTCCTTAAAGAAAAAGAAAGTTGAACTAACTGTTATGTCTTCATTTTGGTTACGATTTATAGGTCTAACTGCCAAAGTGATTGACCGAACAAAGACTATGGCTGATGTCTATGGTGCTTTCTTTGATTTTGCTTCCATGTTGGAGTCCAAGGTATGAAGCATCCCTGGTCCTAAACAAAGTATGATTAGATTTGTAAAAAGAATGTGGATGCTACTCGTGTTTTACACCTGATGATGTTCCTATTTTATAATTTATAATTGCAATCACGTTAATTGTTAGTGGGTGAAGAAGAGCAGTTGATGCATAGACTCCCTTGCATATGAATTTTCATGTATATATAGGTGTTGTGTATAGGCATTTTTCTTGAAGCACTGTAGGAGCAATACTGCAATTGATATGTGTCAAGGCCTTGACTGAACAATTAAGCCAGCTACAGCCTTATGTCTTTTAGAAGTCTTGTTTGATTGCAAAGTCTCCCAATTTTTGCAAGCCTATGTTATTCTACCCTGAGTTTCCTGTTGAAGAATCCTAGCTTTTTAAGGCTGTGATTAGTTAGGAAAACAACATCTTAGTCAGTCTCTTGGTTTTTGCTCATCAATGATTTGGCTTACACAAGTGCACTCCTGGCTGAGTGTGATACCGATTTGTTATTTTCCCAACAGAACATTTAATAACTCTTAATTGTCACTAGTCACCCACCCTTCATTCCATAGCTCCATAATATATATAAAGCTGGCTTTTTTCCTACTAAAAGAATTCATCATTTTCCATTGCAGGTTGACAAAAATGATCCAAATGCAACAAAAACATCGAGCAGGCTGGAAGCTGTACAGAAAACTTGCAGAGAATCTGGTCTCCTAACCAAAAGGCATATACAAATATCTGAATACTTTAAAAAGTATCTTTTTACCATTCACAGTCTAACAAACATTTCATTGATTGAAGCAGGAAATCTTATGTTTTGAGGAATGAGAGCGCATATGGCTCTACCATGGTACACATTTTTTTCTCCCCCTTTTTTCTTGTTTTAACTTGGTCCTTCATTTCTAAAAATATAAACTGATTTAAAGTATCGCTGCAGATTCTCTTATTGGTCATCTTGTTTTCCATCATTTTTGCTTATCTCTCTGCCAACCGTCACAATAACTAATGTAAGTTCTATTGTTAATTTTGTTCCTGGTAAACAGTATTTTGAATGTATGCTAGAGTGTGTAAGAAATTAACAAAATACCAAATTATCCTTTCTGATGAAATAGTTCAATTCTTTTTTGCAGCAACGTGTATTATTGCCTTCGCAAACATGGATAGCAATGGAACAGTGGTAGGATGGCCCACTCACGGAATGTGAATTTGCATGCATGGGAGCGATATTTGATGTGTGCATTTGAAAATTGTGTATTCTATTTGAATGAGTAGTAGATATAGATACAGTACCTAGTTTCCTATGTTGGATTGAGCTTTACCTCTATTCACCCATAAAGTTATGAATGTTATGCGTGTTGTCAGTTATTTAAATACACAGATCATGTTTGTATTCGAAACGAGTGCTACGGAGATCAGAACTCGCCCCCCTCCCCCCTCTTCTTTGTTTAACCTCGGGTTTTATGCCATGATTGTTTACTGTTGCATTCTTGCATGTATTTAGTTTGTTAGTTATTCAACCAAACTTAATATCATTTGAATTATGGTTTTTGCGAAGTGAAGAGTAAAGATTAAAAAAAGTCGGACTCAATACAATCTTTTACCACTAGGTGCAATGAGCCATGAACACAGTCAAGACTACGCTTTGAATAAGATGGAAGATGATTTTTTAACTGTTTGCTTGCATACACTTGAAAGATAATTGTTGAACAGTTTAAAATAGATATAATTTTAGTTGATTTTGGTATTATGCAATAGAACCATTCTGTATTTTGATAAATTTATAATGTAATCAACTTCTGAATTTGTGACAAATATTTTGTATGAAATTCGGTGCATACATATTAATTAAATAAAAGCTTAAATATGATAACTGTTCCTGTAGATTTGGAGGTGTGTTCAGCCTGACGGAAAACATCCGAAGTCGTTGATTCCAAAATTCTTGTGCAGTGTAGATTTGATGACAAAACGTTCGTGAAGGGGAATTTCCAGCTTAGACAATACTTCCTTCCAATGTTGTGCAAATCGAGTGTTAACTCGCCGAGTTTACCGAGTTAAGTTTTTAGGTACCAAAATCGTGTTAACTCGAAGGTAAACTCGATTTCTGGTAAAATCGAATGTTTGACGAGTTTGACTCGAGTTAACTCTGTCAAACTCGTGTAAACTCGACCGAGTTTACAAGTAAAAAAATTTAAGAAAAATTGGCCCCTTTTTTTTGACCCATTTTATTTCAAAGCCCAATTCCTTTTATTGAAGCTCAAAGACTAAATAGTTGTAACATGTTGCCTGACTTTCTGAAGTGAAATGTTTCCTTTTCTTTCTTCTCCGAGTTCTCAAACCATGAACAAGAGATCACACAACAACTAAGCCAGTTACTACACAACCCCACTATAAATCATTTTAAAGCTGCTCAGAGGATGCTGCAATATTTGAAGGATTCTCTAGGGATTATGTATGTTTTCTAATAATGACTCATTCCTTCAAATGATTGGATTCAAGGATGTCTATTGGATTGGTTGTCTTGATAGTCGCAAATCAGTTTGTGCTCATTAACTTGCTAACCTATCTCTGGCAATTAGCCATTGCCCTTTATTCACTAGGTGATTCAACAACATTTTTATCTCCAAAGTTTACGTTTTCTAGTACAATGTTCAAGTTCATTTTCTAATAGAGCGACCTTAGTATTCATTAACTGTTATCCCTACAGCACATGCTTTGATCACATGAAGTTGCAAACTTGCAATCAAAGTAGGCTGAATCGCATAACAAACTAAGAAGGTAACAAGTTGGGTGCAATAAAATAACAATAGATAGCAGAACATTCTTATATTCTTCATATAATCAATATAAAAATAAAAATAATAATCACAAGGCAAAAGTTGGCATCTATATCACAAATTAATTTTTGATTTACAAAGCCAAAACATACACACATACAAAATTCCCCGGTTATGAAACCAACCCAAAAGGAAAATAATTAAAACACTTCAGCTACTTTGCTCGCAAGGACACGTTCCCTTCTTTCAATGTAACTAAAGGGAAACCATCCTGCTCTCCCTTTGCATTCTCCCTCGGCCCATCCGTTGTTTGTCACCTGTTAAAAAACACAACAGTCATATTGGGGTCACAAGAAAATCTGACCATTTTTTTGTTGAATGGATCCTAAGCTACTAGCATGTGGATCACAACTACTTGAATTGGAATACTCCAGCCACAACATAAATAGGTGATCAAACAAATTGATGATAATGTAATCATGTTCTGACTTCATATGAGGTTTATCAATCTGTCTTAAGCATAAACACATCTCCACTATAAGATATAATAGAATAAATGCATTTTACTTGGCTTATTCCTGCATTAGTTTTGAAACTTATATTGATTTGTCACCACAAGTGACATGATGGTTGAAAATACAAATCAATAACCCAAACAAGAGGGAGATAAGCCGTTATTGGTTCAAAGAAGAAAGCTATAATTATACTCAGATCTAGTAACTACAGACCTTTCGAATGACAATATAATCCCCAACTGATAGATTCAGCTCCACTTCAGACACAGCAGAGTATGGGAATAAAACCTGCGAGAAGAGTAAATAAAAGTTACAAAGGAAAAAGCAGCCACTTGTTTAACAATTTGTAATATCTGTGTGACCCTGTGTATAAGAAAATATCCCTCAAAAAGAAAAGAAAAGAACTCTTAATAACCTCTCCTAAGAAGTAACCCATGCTGTCTGTCGATCCATTATGTGTCGTCTGTGAAGCATAAACACCATTCACTTCTTCATATGGTGGGGGTGGTGGCATGCTGTTATCCATACTGGGAGTAGGAGGGGCTTCAATTCGTTGTCTTTCTGATATCATCTATATTAAATATACATATAGCACATAATCATACATTTATAACTTAAGAAAATTACCGATATATTAATCAGCATATTTTACTTCTCGAAAACAAATAGAACAGCAAAATGATAGATAAAAGGATGAGTGCTTACCTCCCCCTCAAGCTGATCAAGAATTTGTAGGATTACTTGGTGATAGGAACGCTCCGCTTCAACCTTCATTAGTAGAAATAAAATGCGTGATTAATTCAAAGTTACAATTTGTTATAACTAAGATCCAAATTTTCATTAAACTGAAGAACTACAGAATCGTAAGAAAAAACTGCAATACCATTGCTATAAGACGTTGAAGGGTTAACCTCTGCTGCTGTGCTTCAACAGCAGCCAATGCTGCAGCTGCTTCCCTCCCCAATATGTTCATGTTTGACTTCAGGTCTTGCAGCTTTGCTTCTGCTGCTTCTAATTTCATAGCAATCTCAGAATTGCCTGGTAGTTCTCTTACTTTTGCCTGGCGTTTAGAAACTTCAACAGCCTGTCTAGGTTCAAAAGACAAAGTAATTACAAGTCAATATAGGTAAATACAATTGATGATAAAACATGTACTGAAACACAGGAGAAGACAAAGATTATAAAGAGTAGATGAGAAATTTAAATGGGAGCAACAGGTTTTGAAAAGTCAAGTGAAAGATAAACCCCATAATACCTGGGCTTCAGCATCCTGTCGCATTCTATCATAACGTTGAGCAAGATGCCGAGCATCCTCTAATGGAGCTCCCACCACCATCGCCCTTAAGGGTTCTGCAACCTATTCAGCATGGAGCACGATTTCAATCAGAGTTATTAGGCTGAGATGGCAATCCGACACTGGTAAATAAACAATCCAAGCCACCACTAAAAATAGAGACATGCTTTTGGACAAACCAAGCTTTCCAAACAAAAATCCAAATATGTAGTAAATCGCAGTCATATTCGGCAAAACAGGTAAAACAGTTAGATTATGACTAAAAAAACACATTACTTCTGCAAGTCAGATTTGAACATCATAATCTGGTATGACGAACTCATACATAACAAGCCGCAAACACACACACGCAATTAACCTGTGTACCAAGAGCTTTTAGTAAGTTTCCACGCTCCTTCTCCATTTGGGCACGGGCTCGTGAATAACTTAGTGCAGCCCTGCACAATGTACCCCCACTGGTACACGTATTTTCCGCACCATATTTCCTACTATCTTCTGACAACTTTGTTCCTATTAAATGAAAAACATATAAATTCAAGAACAATATTATATGCAAACAAATTGCACTAAACATATACAGAAACTTCATTAACCAACAATACTAACCTATTTCAACTTGCTTGGATCCTGTAACAATATAACCTTCTACTCCACGAACAACGTCCCTTTGATAATGCTGAAAACACAACAGATGCTACTATCAGCCTTGGAGAGAAGGAATAAAATTAATTAATTGAAATTAAGGATTTGTTTGGATTGACTAATAAGAGCTTATCTACTAACATAAGTTTTGTTAGATTGTTCGGAAGAACTTATGAAAATAGCTTATGACATTGTTCATAAACTGTTATTAGCTTATACTCATATGTTCTCCAAGATTGTTTATAAAAACATCTGATAGCTTATACGAAAACAATTTAACTTTATTTTATCTTTTGTTATACAAGTACCTTATATAAAAACATCTGATAGCTTATACATAAGCGCTAGTGCTATAAGGTGTAGATAAGTAGTTTATCCAAACAGGGCCTAAATACGAATGTAAATAAAGGATCGCCAGCAATGAAAACTAACCTTCCCGGCACGTGTTGATATGTAAAGTTTCTCAAGTTTCTGATGTAAGTGAAGCTCTTTCTCATCGGTAACCATGTTATCTGAACCTCCATAACCGCCACCTCCAAACTGCTTCAAAACAGCCTAGAATAACAATAATTCAAGATTTTCATCAACACCTCGATAAACAAACATAGCATTCAAATCTATCAAACAACTAAGAACAATAATCAGAAAAAATAAAATAAAATCCATGAATTAAAGCTTGTTAAATCAAAATTAACGGATATTAAACCATGAGAATACTTATATATACTACGGAATTACTCATCGCTCAATATCAGCTAGAAGCTTAAAATTAAAGTTTAATGTATAGCATTTATTTATTGATTTCTGCAATGTAAATGTGAAATTTGATTAGATCCAATAGTAATATGCGGATTCACAATTACAATGTTCTATAACGAAACAAAATTCTAATCATGAAAAATTGAAAACTATAACAATAACAAAAATTAGACGAAAACAGCAAAGAATCGTAGCAAATGAAAATCGTAACAAAGTGAAATGAATTTGAACGAAAGATCTGAAGAAGGAAGAATTCTGTGTGCGAAGAACGAACCTGTTGTTGGCGAGCGACTTGTTCTCGAAGCTTCGAAGCTTGTTTTCTAATAGCGTCCATTTGAATGAATTGAATCTGAATCTGTTACAGAGTGAAGAGTTTTTCAGTTATACTAACATCACCGATTCAAGAAAAATGAGTATATCGAAATTGAATTTGTTTATTCATTGGGATTTGGATCCTTATTCGTTAAGCTTGTTTGTTTCGAAAATGTTTTATTTTATTTGAGAGAATTATAATTACTATCACTTTTTAAAATTAAAAAAGCTGATAAAGGATTATTTTAGTTACCGGTGCTCAAAGTTAAGCACTCGTAGAAGAAGAAATTGCTGGATGATTCAACGGACGATTTTCTTGCAGTGTTAACATGTTAGCACGTTTGTTTCAAATGGAAAGAAGGAAAATGATTGAAAAAAAATGAAAATGTATTATTTTTTATTTGGAAAAAGGTAAGAAAAAAGCCGTAAAGAAGGGGAAAGGTGATATAAACAAGAAAATTAACTTTTTTTTTTTTTTTTTTAAAATAAATTTACTCATTTAGTTTTGAAGGCTTAAAAATACTCCGTTTGTTCTCCGAAGTATAACTTAGTTGACAATTATCTACAACATAAGGTTCGAACCTCGATTTTTTTTCCCTTCATGTGTGTAATTTTAGTCACTAAACTATTTAATAAAACAAATCAATTTAAAATGAGTGTTTGATTTTGCAATAAAAAGATTGATTTTAATTAAAAACGAATTGAATGTGAAATAGTTTATATTTATATACTTTCATCGCTGTCCGCTGTCCCAGTGAACTTAACTCAGTTAGTAGAGATAATGCATAATATATGTAAGATCTGAGGTTCAAACCTCGACCACCACAAAAAAAGATACTTTCACCACTAAAGAGAATTTAGTAGTAATTAAAAAAAAGTAAATTAAATAATATATTTCAATGTATAAATAATGTTTTTTTGACAAATGTATAAATAATGTTTGACGTCAACCTGTTTATTGGTTCCAATTTTGGAGGAGCAAATATTCATTCTAGAGATGTATTATAGATTTTGATATATTTGATAATTTTTGAGTAAATTGATTTTCCTTGCAAGAAATCGTAACTTTTGATCCTATAATTGATTTTGAACTCAAATTATTGTTAAGCAACTATAAATAAATAACTCTACATTCAACTTACTTTTAGCTAGAATCAATTTTCTAAAATCAATTCATTCAAAATAATTTCTAGAGGCAAATATAATTCTACTTCACAACTTAAAAACATATCAAAGTCAACTCTAAATCACTAGAATCAATTTTGCCCAATCCAAAATTGAAATCAAACAACACTCAGTTAGCTCGGAAACTGGAGACATGGTCGGTTGGCCTTGGCCAAACCCTCTTTTGTAGCTTTCGGTATATAATCGTAAGCTTTAATTTTCACTCGAAACTATTCTAACCAAAATCCTTTCACTTTACGCAATATTATTTTAATGTAGCTTGGTCACAAGTCGTTAACTTCAATGTTTTTCGAAGCTGCATCTTGCTGGTAAAACTCCAATGTAATTTTTCTTGATTATGTCATCCAATGGAAAAAGGACTGGGAAAGGTTGAAAACAGATTAAGTAAATCCAAGAACTGGTACATATAGTTGAAACAGTCTCATTCATAACAAATTTAATTCAACAATCTCATTCATAACAAAATTAATTCAACAGAAATCTCATTGTAAACATTAAACCCAGCTATTGCTTCACATATTCTCTGATAAACTCTTGTAGCTGAGATATCTCCCCAGTTAAACCAGAAGCATCTGCAGTTGTAACTTTGTTAGAGCACTGAGTAAAGGAAAATGGCTCGCCAGGTACTCCCAAAGTGAACTCATTTGTAACATCGGCTTCTGAAACCGCACTTCTTGATGACCGTAATTTGTCGCTGAAAAAGGATGATATGAGTCAATAGTAGATCTGGTAGATGAAAATAAACTGGATAATATCCACTTTCTTGATATAAAACCAAATTAATCATTTTATTGGATGTGAAGATAAATAACTGTAAGATTCAAGTAGTTAAAAGAAATATAATGCATTTCTTCAATATAGACCAGTCAACAGTAACAACATTGATATATGAATGGCATATGTCCCGCAAACACACACATTCGGAAGGGCGGGGAAGCACATCATCTATCAACTATGATAATACAATTAAATGATAAAGTAGTTGCTGAATAATCAAATGAGTAAAGGTAGACAAAGTTGGACTTGAAGCCATACATTTCCTTCTCGATCTGTCTGCGGATAAATTCTTTGGTGTGAGCAGTAACTTTGTCTGTTTTGTTGCACAGAATAAGCAGAGGAATCTTCTTCCTCACAACACTTCCCTTAGTCAATAGATCATATAGGTACCTTAAATCATAATTAAAACAAAATGTCAGCGTCTTTGTAATTATTAATATCCCTTCTTCTGCAGGAACATAAGAAATTGTTACTTTAACTTATTGAATTTTATAATGCTTTAGTATCGCGAGAGTATTTTAACACAACTCACCATGGCATACAGTAAATATTAACAAAAAATGTTAAATCATAAAAAGAATGTAATCTAGCAACTGAGTGGAGAAGGGAATTACTCTGAGGCAGCACGGCAATTTGGTAAGAAGTCCAAAGCATCAACCACAAAGACTATGCCAGCTGCTTGAGGCAAGAACTCATCCAGTTTGGGTCGAAGACGAGAATGCCCAGGTACATCAACAATATGAACAGGTTTTATCTTGCCCTTCTGTCAAAACCAAAGAAACGTAAGATAATATTTGATATGTTATTGTATGTCTGACTCCACAACTATTAAATAAACATGAGGATATAGGAGACACATAATTTCATAAAATTTTAACAACCCAAAAGCATTCTTCAACTAACAATAAAAGACAAACATATTCAATTTGTAGAGATGAGAAGCACAATATCCGCATGCCCAAACAAATGTTCAAACTTATACACTCAAGCCAGTATTTGAGTGGAGGAGGCTAACATTACCTTTGCTGTTTCACCGTGAAGAATAAAAGTGCCTTCATTAGGTTCCATTGATGTAACAGTACCCTGGTGAGTAGAACCATCCCTAAGCTGATGCAGGCATAGAAAGTGTGTCAAGAACATTATGTTAGTGCGTAATTTGAATAGAAAGAAAATTAATAGTAATAATAATATTACCCATGATTCTGATTATATACCACCATGTAATATCACCTGCTAATGTAATAACATACTTTCAGTTTATGATCAACCACCTAACCCTGACTCTTCTTTTCCCTCACATACAACTATACAAGCAATATTTGGTTTTAAACAGTTACAATTGTATGTCTCTATTTTACTACAAACTAGGCTACGCAGTTCAAAACCTTGTAACAATAACTGAACTGCTCACCTTAGATTAGACCTAAAGAAATAACTTCATTTCATGTTTTCAGATCACCTAAAACAAAGAATTCTCACAAAACCCCTACACAACCCCACGTCATAATATTCGGATCCTTTTGAACAACCACTTCAAACAAAGGGTGATGCAATTGCATAATAGTCTCCAAGAAAGAAGGGTTGTTTATTTCTTTTAAACACTCACGCCGAACCCCAAATCTTAGTCCGAGCTTAAGACCAAAAACAGAAAACAATATCCTACATAGTGTTTCAATCATTGTACATAGCATCATTTCCCTTCATGCAGCCAATCTTTATTTCACAAATTAATAAACCATCAATTTATTCTTTAAACTATCACTTCCTCTTCAATTTAGTCCATATACTATATAGGTAGAGATAAATTTCTATGCACCCACGGAGTAAAACTTTTTTAGGCGTGCATCCAATCAAATCATGTCAGGTAGATAGTTTTAGAGATATTTTAGGAACTAACCTAAAATGGTGGCATCATATAGGGTGATTTGATTGGATGCGTGTGTGAAAAAAGTTTACACTGTTGCTGCATGCAAATTAAATTCACATAATTATAATAAGTAATTTCTAAAGTATGTCAATTTAGTCTCTAACATCTCAATAGCAAGGACCAAATTGACGGATCTTATATACTTCAAAAACTAAATTGAAGAAAGAGTGACAGTTTAGGGACTAAAATGGTTTATTCTTTCACAAATAAACGCAAAATCAAGCATATAATGAAAACGAACTCATACAGATCTTTACCAACGACAGCAACCAAGCCTTATCCCACTAAGCGGGGTCGGCTACATGGATCAAATTACGCCATAATGTTCGATTATAAACCATATTTGTATCCAACTCATTAATCTCTAAATCTTTCCTAATAGTTTCTCTTATAGTGTTTCTACGTCTTCCTCTACCTCATTGCAATCTGACTATCCTCCATCTGATCAACTCTACTTACAATACTAACACCGATACAAATCTTTACCCATTAAACTAAATGATACTTCATATTAAAGGCATATCCAGTGTCCAAAACGTGTCGGTGTCACACGTCAAAACATTGAATCACATTCAATCACTTCCATTTATCCAACTTATTATTAATGTTGACCTATATCAGAATCAGTATTGTGTCCGGTGTCTCTCTGATTGTTTAATAGGCAATATCTCGCGAATTCAGCAACTAAACCAAAAGAATTTAGGTTTAACATCAAATCAAAAAGCATAATTAAGCATAATTACCTGATAGAAGAGAACGGTTTTACCACTCCCACTTAATCCCGTCAACACAATGGTGTTAGATTTGGTACGCTTCAAAACCCGCACTACAAAATCAAAAACAAAAATCAGCAACGAAAAACACAGAATCGACCTAAAAGAGTAGAAACTGAAGAACAAGATTGTAGAAACTCACGAAAGAGAAGAAGTAGGGTTGTGAAAACCGCGATAGCAACAGCTGCATAGAGTTGATTTGGGGGAACATCGCGAAGATAATCGTTTGCCACATTCCATAGATGAGAAAATTGTTCCTTCCATTGCTCTAATTCTTGTTGCATTGTGAATTCCAGGGTTTTTCCTTTTCTTTCTTCAAACTGATTTATTTTGGATCCCTTAAAATAAAATAATTTTGATTTTTATTGCGACATAGGTCTGAAGAATATACTTTGTTTTAATGTTTTTAGCTTAGAATAAAAGATAAAGTGAATAAATTCTAATTAGTTTTGTGTAAGCAATAAATTGTTTTCCTAAGTTTTTCTTTTTGACCAGAAATTCTTTCCTAAATTATAATTTTTTTTTTAACATTTTTTTAACAAGCTAAAATGAAATATAATAGAAACCAATCGTGACTCAACTCGCACTCCAAAAAAGATAGCATAGTTTTTTTTAGAGAAATAAAAG
>Ga0228710_1002880_pt1 | contig 27346 bp, 8 predicted proteins | sample MedpolnodulmetaG_FD_177995 | JGI IMG/M metagenome (GOLD analysis project Ga0228710, IMG submission 177995) | Root nodule microbial communities from Medicago polymorpha collected in Santa Monica, California, United States - pink nodules | ecosystem: Host-associated > Plants > Roots > Nodule... | reverse complement strand
TTATCATACTTGTAATAAATACATTTGTCACTTTCATTTACTTTGAACTCATTCAAAATCATTAAGTTGTCAAACCTTTCATGCCATTGCTTAGGGGCTTGTTTTAGACCATATAGAGATTTGTCTAGCTTACAGACCTTGCTTTCCTGTCCATGAACTACAAAACCTTCAGGTTGTTCCATATAGATTTCTTCTTCTAGCTCACCGTTCAAGAAAGCAGTTTTCACATCCATTTGGTGTACAATTAAATTGTAAACAGCAGCTAATGAAATTAGTACCCTTATGGATGTGATTCGAGTAACTGGTGAGTAGGTATCGAAAAAATCTATATTTTCTCTTTGTCTGAAACCTTTGGCTACGAGGCGTGCCTTGTATTGTTCAACAGTTCCATCAGGTTTCAGTTTCTTTTTCAAAATCCATTTACAACCTATTGGTTTGCAGCCTGGAGGTAGTTCAGTCAAGTGCCATGTTTTGTTAGACTGTAGAGGATCCATTTCATCATTTATGGCTTCTTGCCATAAGTCAGCATCCAAAGAAGACAAGGCTTCCTTGAGATTTGATGGATCCTCTTCTAATGTATTGACCACATATTCAGGTCCATACTCTTTAGCAGTTCTTGCTCTTTTACTTCTTCTAAGTTCTGTAACATCAGTTATGATGTTTTCATCACTATTTCTGATTATTGGAGCATGATCAGGTGTAGTGTTCATATTTGCGCCCCCACTATTGCCCCCACTATCTCTTGATAGGAAGGGAAATTTCGTTTCATAGAAATCAGCGTCATTTGATTCTATGATCACTTTGGCTTTAAGGTCATAAAACCTATATGCTTTACTATTCAATGCATACCCAATGAATACACATTCATAGGCTCTACTGGCTAGTTTGACTCTTTTAGGGTTAGGGATCCTTACATAGGCTAAACAGCCCCATGTTCGAATATAAGACAAGTTAGGTTGTCTTTTCTTCAAAATTTCATAGGGAGAAACTTTGTTCTTAGTTTTGGGTACTCTGTTTAGCACATAGCTAACAGTTAATAAAATTTCCCCCCACCAATGAGGCGCTGCACCAGAACTAAGCATGATAGCAACTACTAATTCGGTAAAGGTTCGATTTTTTCTTTCCGCTTTACCGTTCATCTCGGGAGAGTATGGTGCAGTTGTTTCATGAATTATTCCGTGCTCTTTATAATACTCATTGGATGTGTGTGATAAATATTCAGTGCCTCTGTCACTACGATAGCGCTTGATTCTTTTATTGAATTGATTTTCAATTTCCTTAACAAAAACCTTAAACATATCAAGTGCTTCACTTTTATTTTTCATTAAATACACATAAGTGTAATCAGAGCAGTCATCAATGAAGGTTATAAAATATCTTTGTCCATTTCTGGTCAAGTTGCCATCAAGTTCACATATGTCAGAATGTATTAATTCAAATGGTTCAGATTCTCTTGTTACTGATTTATGTGATTCTTTTGTTATTTTTGCTTGACTACAAAACTAACATTTTTCAAAAATGTTAGATGGTAACTTTGGAATTAAACCTAGACCGCTCATATTAGAAATGATTCGTTTGTTAACGTGACAGAGTCGAGCATGCCAAATATTAAAATCACACAACATATAAGCAGAAGAAGAAATTTTATTCATAATATTCAATTTAAACATGCCATCAGTGGCGTACCCTTTCCCAACAAAAACCCCTTCTTTAGTAATAGAGTACATATCAGATGCAATGATCTGTTCAAAACCAGCCTTATTTAAAAGAAACCCAGAAACTAAATTTTTCCTAATCTTAGGAGTGTGCATCACATCTTTCAAGATTAGAGTCTTCCCGAAGGTGAACTTCAGCTCTACATCTCCGATTCCAGCAACTTCTGTGGTGTGAGAATCTCCCAATAGCACCTTCTGATCATCAGCAGCAGTGTATGTCTTGAACATAGCACGGTCAAAGCAAACATGGCGAGAAGCGCCAGTGTCTATCCACCATCCATCAGATCCACCAACCATGTTGACTTCAGTTATCATAGCAGTATACGGCTGATCCTCAATTGTTGTCAAGTGAGCTTGAGCTTGATCTTGACCCGGTCTAGTAGATGGATTTCTGCACTTTCGAGCCATATGACCTGGTTGCCCGCAATCGTAGCAATTGAAGGGTTAAGCAGGGTCATTCTTTGGTGGTTGCTGATTTGGGACCTTTCTTTGGTTCCCATTCTTATTCCGATTGGAATTCTTATTCGTGGGGCGGTTCTGATTCTTAAATTGTTTGCCGTTAAGCTTCATAACAGCACCCACAGATTTCCTTTTAGTGTTGTTGTTCGAGACAGCACACACCTCTTCATTCAATTCATGTTTCCTAGCTTCTTCTTCAATTCGAAGTCGAGTAATCAGACTTTCAAGAGAGAACTCCTTAGTTTTGTGCCTAAGGGTATTCTTGAAGTCCTTCCAGGCAGGGGGCAGTTTGTCAATTATCACAGCAATTTGAAACTGCTCGGGTAATTGAATCCCTTCAACAAAGATCTCATGAGCTATATTTTGAAGCTCCTGAGATTGTTCTTCGACGGTCTTTTCGTCGTTCATCTTATAGTTTAGGTACCGGCTCACAGCAAATTTTTCGAGCCAACCTCTTCAGTGTTATATTTATTCTGAAGAGCATCCCAAACGTTCTTGGCCGTCTCATGGATGAGGTACAGATCGTACAGGTTATCCGAGAGACCATTCAGAATTAGATTTTTGCACAGATAATCATTTTCTTTCCAGAGGAGTATTTCTATGTAAATTTTCTGGATATATCCGATTAAGAAACAGAACGTGATCACTTGAGGATTAAGCCGAATTGATCCCTAAGTTACTCGTTTTCTGTTACCCACGCTCCCTATAAAAGGAGAGCTCGCCCCACTCATTCTTCACACCGAAATTCACAGTTGATGATTCCTGTGCTTTTCCTCTCTTCTCCCTCCGACTTGTGTTAACGAGTCATTCTTCTCCTTCTACTCCTTTCTGTCCCTTTCAGTTTCGAATAGAGCGGCTACGTACCGTATTTGAGTGGTTATAATCGAACGATTAAACCATACTAGAGGTGTATATCTCGAGCGATTACATACTGTGCAGTGTGTACTCGTAACAGTGATCTGGGTTGTTTTATCCTGGAGACGGCGTGGTTGTTAGTCTACCTTGCACAACTTGGGTAGTGCCGCGAAACGTCTTAAAGAGAGCGACCTGGTCGTGACTCACCCCGATAATTCCCTTGGTAGTAGTTCTGAATTTTTAAAACCCGAAAATAACAATTTTAAGACGTTTCTGAAATATTCAACCCGTTGTAACTAGTTTTGGAGTGAAAATCTTCTAAGTTTTGTCTCTTTGTTGGTTCATTTAGTAGGTAGGCCAATCTACATCTATGTGGGATTATTTTTGTATGGACAAAACAGTGACACTAAATATAAATCTCTTAAGCACGTTGGTTCTAATGTTTGTTCTTTTAATTTTTTGAAAAACATAATTAAATTCACTTTTTGATTTTTCGTAAATGTAACCATAATTTTGTAGCCATGTAAAACTTGCTCGACTCCTTTTATATACAAAAAAAAGGTTATTTAATCTCACAAAATGTTAAAGAACACATATATCTTTCATTTGTGACAGCACATGTTAACTAACAAATGGTTATTATGCTTAGTTTGTTTTGACTTAAAAAAATTAATTTGGTTAATTTTTTTTAGAGATTTTTTAGAAAAAGTTAAAGCTAAATTTCATTTGTTTACTATGATAAAAATCATTCATTTAAGATCACTTGAGTTCGTTGTTTTTAAAGAGAAAAAAATGAATTTTAGAAAAACTTTTAGAAATAGCTTTTTAGTTTGAGAGTAAAACTGATTTTTAAAACAAAACTTTTTGAAAAATCTGAAACAAACATTTTTAAAATAATAAATATGATTTTTTAGTTAAAAAAACATTTTAAAAAAATCCATAACTGGATACTCAACTTACATTCATTTTCATCGAAACAAAGTAAAAATAAGAATATGACTCTGATGATATGATACTTTTTTTTTTAAAAGGGGCACTGTTTTTTAAAGAAAAGGGGACACTGTTGATACTTTTAAAAAATAATTTTATAATCGAATAAATTCTAGCAAAGGGATTCCAGAAAAAATAGAGTAAAGGATAATGTAACATGTTAAAATTATCAGAGAATGGTCCTAAGCATCACATGATCAAAATAATTTTTTTTTTCATATTAAAATTTCTAGCAAGAGGTGATGCCCTAATTTAAAGTAGGAAAGACTTTCGAATTCCAAAGAGCTTAATAAAAAATTTACATTCATTTTACTTTAAGAACATTAGAATGGTTCGAAGTCGAAACATACAGTATAAAATCTATCATTTTACCATTAGATCCTATTCTTTGTGTCAAACATGACCAAGATCTTTTGCAAAGTTGCTCAATTGAAATCAAATCTATCACATGGTTCAAACATTGTCTTGAAGCATCCACTCACTTATACAAGCATATTCCAGAAACATTACGTTAAAATTCTTGTCCCTTTCAGCTTTAATTCTTTTTTATCTTTACTAAAAACGACGTGTTTTAGGTCATTGGTAAAATTGAACCTTCTTGCTTCAACTTGTAGGCATCGAATCTAAATCACTTCATAAGAGGGAGAAGAATATGAATTTTAGTCACTTGATTAACCGGTCACCTTTCTAATTTTTTAGTAATCCTAATGCTATTTCATCAATTTCACATTATATTTCAACAAAATAAAATTGAAAGTAGTTGAAACTATGGATTTGGGTGAATATATATGTGAACCAACACTAATCACGTACAAGCACATCAATATGGCTTGACGATCCAAATACGAATTTTAGTAGGAGAAAAGAAAATGCTAAGAACACTTTTTTTAACATTTATTTTTTTTATTGAATGAAACTAATGTGGATCTCTTAATTTTATATGGGACACATTTTCAAAATGCAATACCCACATGAATTTTACTAAAAAAAAAAATAATAATGTCAGAAAGAGTGTTAAGAAAAGAATGTGCATAACACTCCTATAAAGGAACATAAAAAATATCAAGACCATTGTTTAATATATGAATTTCATACTAAATAAGAAGTAGAAATAGCTCAAATGACCATGTTATTGCTGTAAATTATACAGGAAATAAAGAAAAATTCATTGAAAATTACGTGAATTTGATCTCCTTCATATTAACTATTTCGCATAAGATTTAGAATTTGTGAAAAGATAAACTACAAAAATGACAGAAAATCCAACAAATGCAAGGTTTAATTAGAGAAATCAGACAACATATGCAAATTTTACACAATTTAATTAATCTTCAAAGTGTAAGCATTTTTTCCTTCCCTTTTTCATTTCTTTTCCTTTATTGACTAGGCAGAAAAAACACTTTCTCCCAAAGTTTTCATTCTCTAGAAATCATCACCATCATAACCACCATCATCATCATCATAACCAAGATCATCTTCAACTTTATCAGCTGCATCATCAGCAATCTTATCCTCAAGATACTCAGCACCTTCCACAAGTGCAACTCCACCTAACACCCCAGCAACTGCACCCACAGCCAATCCTGTCCCCATCCCACCAAACTTACTTTTCTTCTTTTCCTCCACTTGTCCATACCCATAACTACTCCCTTGTCCATATGATGACCCGTACCCTGGCTCATACCCAGTAGTCTGAGGCCCCGCATTATAAGGATAACCACCAGGTGGCGCAGTTTGAGGCCCTGCATTATAAGGATACCCTCCAGGTGGCGCTGCAGAATAACCATAATTCTGCGGCGGTGCACCATAAGGGTTTCCATATCCAGGAGCAGATGGATTATAATTATAATCCCTCGACGACGCCTGAGGTGGAGGGACGCCATAAGGAGGAGTGTAGTACTCACCCGACCCACGATAGCCTGGCTCTCTAATTATTACTTTAACATCAACTTTCCCATGTGGTCTTCCTGATGGTCTTTTCAACGTGAGGGATCGGCTAGCACGCTCGCCGATCCCAACATCATCTAGAACTTCAACTAGTTTAAGCCGAGCTGATCCAATGAGTGGCTTGGTGTCTGGCTCCGAGCCGGCATGAACGATGTCGATATAAAGAGTAAGATCTTCAATTGGTTGTGGTGGTAAAGGGATTGTGAGAGTTTGATCCCAATTTGCTTCTGTGTCTCCGTTTTCATCAACTTTGGTAGAGAATTTGTTCTTTGGATCAATCCATACGACACCGTATGGTTTGTTTGAGCCGTTGCGCCAGTTCACGTTTTTGAGATTGTAAGCTGATGAAAGTTTCACTTCAGCTTCATAGCGTGAAGCCATTTTAATTTTTTTAAGTTTCTGTTGAATTTGAGAATATGATTATGTGATGAAACTTTGGTGTCTAAAATTGGTTTTATAGGTGAAGAGTAAGAGTGGCGATTGGTTTGTTTTAGACCAAAATTTTATGTTTAATCACAAACTTGCCATTTAACTAACTTGGATGACTTTTCGTTGGTGCACAGCCAAACCATCCAATCAAATTTCACCCAAGCAAATAAATCAACTAATAAAAAATACATTAACTCATTAATATATGTCTCAAAATTGAGTGAAGATCAATATTTTTTTTAGTAATGATACATAGACATCTTTAAGTGGCAATATACTTTTGGATATCCACATAAATATCGGACACGTGGTCATTTGGACCCCATACAAACACACTTTCTCTTTCATCTCCTCTTGTCTCTTCCCAATGCATCAGGTGTATGGGAATTAAGGGTGTCTATGTAACATTTTCCTTTTTTTTTATGTCTGGGTTCGAACCTTGCATATATTATGATAAAATTATTTTTGTGGTTTTTAACTTAATTTCACTTCTTGGTATATATATCCCTTTGGTTTCATTATTGACCAGTACTGAGTACACCTTTCTAGACAATTGATTTTGGTGAGGGGTGCTTCAGTCAACTTGATCAGGCTTGTTTGGTTTCAATCCTAACTGGGGAAAAGAACATCTTGGGTGGGGAATAAAATGCAAGTAGTAGCTTGGGGGTTAAGAATATGGCATTATTCGATATGTAAGATAAATTATAATAATAATTCTTTTGAATAAAATAAAATATAATAATCACTACCTTTCAAGAAAACATTCTCATCATACAATACCTTAATAATTTACTTTTTTATTTTATTTTTGAAGAAACCTTAATAATTTACTTATTTCTTTCAGATTTGTTTGATTATAATGCGTACGCCATCTTCTAATTATTTTTATTATTGAGTTTTATCCGATTATTTTAGAAATAAAGTTCTTTGAATTATTATAAAGAATGATAAAATAGAAAGATATAATGGTAGAAAAAGGTTTAAGTGAAGAATAAAATTAAAAGAAAAATATGACACTAAAACTAATTTCTTTTTATATGAAAGTATAGATATTTTATAAATTAAATGATTTACTAAAAACAAAGAAGGACTAAATTGTAAATAAAATAATGTATACACATGGTAAAATTGAAACGAAAAAAGTCAGGTCAAAAGTTTATATTTCCTTTTATATATAATAATATAGATAGATATAAATTATCTATTCTGTAAAATATTAATTATACATTAGAATTATAATAAAAAAAATTAATGGAAAAATACTATATATAGATAAGAAAAAATGTACAAAAGCTAGAGGAAGAACATAGGTACCCTGGAGACTACACCAACAATAAAAAGAATGCATTGAACACAACAACAAAACCAAAGAAAACACCAACAAAAACACCACAAAACACTTAAACCCAACCCATCCTACAAAGCGGCAAAATACACCAAGCTTAATGGGCCGGGCCAAAACAACGGAAAAATAACCAAGCCTAATCCACCGCCATAATGGAGACACATAATGTCACGAAACGGCTCAGAACCCTACTCAAAAACACCCCAAACATGTCAGCCAAATTGGGAACTATCGGTCCTAACAAAGAACTGGTTCCACCACTCACTCATGATAAGAGTAGGGATGACGAGAGTGTTCCTCAAAGAATCATTGGTGACGATGTGCATTGAATTTTTTCACCCATTTTCTCTACATCTATTGGAATACTAAAAAAAAATAGAATTCTGCTCTTTACCCAACTAAAAATGCTCATTCCCAAATGAAATGACTATAGTGCCCCTGTGTGAGTTAACTCATGCTAGTGTAAATCTCTGCATGAGTTAACTCACGCCACTAACGTGAGTTAACTCACGCTGAGGTATTTTTGAAATTTCAGTTGGGAATGAGTAAAATGTGTTGGGTAAAGAGCATAATTCAAAAAAATATCATTGTGGGATTTGCAAATAGACTACACATAAACTTCTCCCTCCCCAAAAGAACCCTAAATCCCTAAAAAATGGTCAACAAATCACTTGAAAGGACTAACTCAAAACAATGTCTAGATTGCAATCAAGCTAGTAAAGGGATATAACCGTGATTAGGAGAGGTGAAAGGTTAGGTGATAGGAGTTGGTTTGAATAGAATATAATGTGGGTTGTAGGTGATGGTACTAATACATTTTTTTTTTTTTGGTTGGATATGTGGCTGAAGGGTGGAGTGTTAAGGGACAGGTTTAGAAGATTGTATGATTTATTTAAAACCAAAAAGGTGAAGGTGGATGAGATGTGTTCCATAGGGTGATGGGAGGAGGAATAGGTGGGGGAGTGTAGCTTGTTATTACTTTCTTTTTTTTTTATTGCAAGAGGGTGTGGAAGATATGTGGGACTAAGGCTCGATCCCGGTAAAGGGCACATAGTCAGAGGGGTCTATCATTCAATGTTATCTATGGTTCAAATTGAAAGGTTGGTCTTTTGTGAGATTTTATGGAATAAAAAGGCTCCTTTGAAGGTTTCATTGTTTGCTTACCTGTGGTTTCAAAATCGTCTACCTACTAAAGACAATATGGTGCATCATGGAATTATCATGTATTCAGCAAACCAACCCCTCATTGCTCAGTATACATTGAGGCTTTGGTCTCGTAACAACTTTTTGTTGGGTTATATCAAACCTAACACGGTTATGATCAAGTTGTTAATCCCTACCTTTTCGTGCCTCAAAGTCCAAACCAAACCCTCCATGCCACTTGAACCTTCCAAACTTGTCATGTCTCATGCTTTTCAGTCATATCTCTTTCCGACGTCGCCTACACATCTCATACCATCCACCTCTATGTACCCCTCTACCCCAAATTATGTCAGCCTAGCTGGATCTCTTCTCTGCCTGACAAACCTCACCACCAACAAAGTAGAATGACGGTATGGTTGTGCTAGTGAAACCCGAGGATGGTCGCCTCTCTCTACCTCTCTCGATCGTCCTTGAAAATATTTTGATATTAATGTATAATTTTGGGGAGCTTCTACTTCTTCTGTATATCCACAAATTGAAAGAACCGAGTATATATATCCTACAGAACAATAAATAAATGATCATTTCTTAAGAAAAAAAACTATTTGTCTACTTTTGTATTTAATGAAAAATCATAAAAAAAACACTTGTTCGTTTCTAAAGATTATACTACCTCCGTCCCTAAATATAAGACCATTTTAAGAAAATTTTGTGTTTCTTTTTATAAGACCATTTTGGAATTTCCAGGTACATTAATTATTATTTTTAGCAATATACCCCTATTTATTTTATATCTTTTTCTTCAATCAACAATAAATATTATGTTGAAAATGTAACAGCCCGATTTTCGTTAGACTTATTTTAATTAATTTTATATGTTTTTATATATGCTTGTATGTGATTAATTACCTTTGTGTGTATTTTGGTTAGGATTAGTAGAATTCGGTGTTAGAAGGGTATTATAGTCATTTTGGACTCAAGGGTATTTTGGTTATTTGCGAGCAAGGGTAAATTAGTAATTTCACCGTGAGGGTTATTTTTAGTGTTTCTAGTGAGATCCATTATTTTTACTAAGTTACTAGTGTGGTTGTGGTAATTAGTTACGAGCCCGTAATTATTCGATAACTTTTAACCGTAAGCGAATAAATACTTTGTGGATTAATTATTGAGGGTCTTAGGCCCATTAAGACTTTTTAAGGGTTAAGCCCATTAGTGTGGACACTATTTAAGCTCTAGTCCTTGTAGAAAAATAGGGTTCACATTCATTTCATAAGAATTTGAGAGAGGTAGAGAGAGAAAGAGTAAGAGGAAGAGAAAAAGGGTTAGAAGAGAAAGGTTTGAAGATCAAGGAGGTGATAGAGATTCTAGGAGCTAAATTGAAGCTTTGGCTAGGTTTATTACCAATTGAGGTAAGGGGGCTAGTTTTCTATCATAATCTCTTAGATGTAATCTCTTCTCTAATTATATTCAAAAGTGCTTAATTGAGATAAGTGATTATTGTGAACTTAATTGTTGAAATTCGTGCTCTTGTTTTACTGCTATGTTTGGGTATGTGAATTTGATGATAATTGAATTGTTGATGATGAATTTGCATGTTCGTGTTATATAGAAATGGGTACCTTGTGAATTATGCTCAAATTGATGAATTGTGATATTGTGTTGTTGAATTGTGATGAATTCATGGTTTAATGATGTTGTTGATGTTATGAGATGTTGTTGCTGATTTATGTCATAGGTGTTCCATTTTATGAAGTTGTTGTTTTAAGAGTTTTGATGAAAATGGGTCATTCATGGTGAACTGTGATTCTTGATGAATTAAGGTGAAATGTTGGTGTTGTTGTGTTGATATAAGTTTAATGAACTTCTGTTTTTGGTTGTAAGATTGGGTTGTGAAAAGTTTTGGGAAGAAACTTGGGTTTTTGTATGAAGAGCTAGTTAAGTGATTTAGGAAAATAAGTTGTTTTCTGCACAGTCTGATGCTGTCAAAATCATGGAGCGATTTCACGAATCATGAGGCAATTTTGACAGCAACAGCAAATCTTTGCGCAGTCTAATGCTGTCAAAATCATAAAGCGATTTTACGAATCATGAGGCGATTTTGACAGCAACAACAAATTTCTGTATAGTCTGATGCTGCCAAAATCATCAGGCGACTGTATAAATCATGAAGCGATTTCGACAACCCAGAAACCTTAAAAATGCATTTTCTTCAATCCAATTGTTTCCAAACTTATTCCTAAGTGTTGGGGCTTTATCCTAACTATCTAGGGGTGCTTTTAAGAAAGAATTAACTTTGTACAAAGGGTCTAATGAGTTCTTGTGTTGCTTGACATTAAATGAAGTAATTATGGGGCGAACTTAAGATTGAATTGTCCCATTTCATACTTGAACGAGTTGTCTTGCTTTGAAAAGTGTCAATATTGATCGTTTTGTAAAAGAGATACGAACTTTGTGATTTTGATGATTTTGTCGTAGTTGGCCGGTGAAACGCACATGTATACTCAACTACACTTATATGTGATCTAAGTGTATACATAGTTGTGACATTAGAGTTGGTTTACTTAGTTTTGGTTCAATTGTCTCAATTGTTTTAAAGTTTTAGGATGATAGACGAACTTTGTCGAAAATAATCTTTAAGGCCGAATACTTTGCAAATCTTTTGTGATTAGTTTGATATGATTATATGAAGATGTGTGAATGATTGATGGGTGTTGAATATGATGTTTATCATGCTATGTGTATTTTCTCCCTACTTGGATTTTGAGAAATTGTATGACGTTGTTTAGTTGTGTGAGGTAGTTGTTGTTGATTATTGTAACATCCCGTTTTTCGCTATATTTATTTTATTATTTAATTATGTGTGTTATATGTGTCTATATGTGATTAATTGCCTCTGTGTGTATTCTGGGTTAGAATTATTGGTTTCGGTGTAGAGGGGTATTATGGTCATTTTAGACTCAGGGGTATTTTAGTAATTTTGAGAGCAGGGGTAAAATAGTAATTTTACGGTAGGGTTTATTTTCTTAAGTTTTTCTAGGAAGAATATTATTTTACTAAGTTACTATTCGGTAGCGGTAATTAAGTTAGACCGGTAATTAAGCGATAATTTTAATCGTTGGAGAATAGAAACTAGGGGGGGTTGGTTTATTAAGTTGTAAGCCCATTAGCAATGGTTGGGTTAGGCCCAATAGTGGAGACTATATAAGCTTGCAAATTGGAATCTAGGTTGGAATATTTTATTCTTTGCATTGTGAGAGAAAGATAGAGAGGAAGCTTGAAGAAGAAAGGGGTAGAGAAGAATTGAAGGGGAACTTAGGAGCTAAAGTGAAGCTTGTGCAAGTGTGGATTGCTAGTTAAGGTAAGGGGGTTAGTTTTCAATTGTAATCAATAAGTTGTAGTTCTTCCCCAATTCTATGTATAAGTGATTATTTGCATAAGTGATTATCATGAATTTAATTGGTGAAATTCGTGCTTAGGTTTTGATGTAATGTTTGGGTATGTGAATTTAATGACAATTAAGTTGTTGATGATGAAATTACATGCTCAAGATGTGTATATATGTATACTTTGTTGATGTTGTTCAATTTGATGAAAAATGATGTTGTGATGGTTGAATGATGGTGATATCATGATTATATGATATAGATGTTGTTGTGTGATGATGTTCTCATCAATTTATGCTTTGGGTATTGATGAAAGTATTGTTGTGATTGAATTGTGGTGATTTTGCAACTTTTGTGAAAATGGGTTGATAATAAAGAAGTTTGATTTTGATGATGTTGAATGAGTTAAGGGATTTGTTAGAATGAATTAGGATGATATGATTTTCTATTTTAATCACTTGGTTTTGGAGAGAAATCATTTTGGGAAGAAACCGGGTTTGTGGGTAAAAGTCGTTTTTAAGCGCTTTTGCAAAATAAGTAATTTTGGGATGAGTTTGATTAAGTTGTTCTAATGTTGAAATGTCAAGTTTTCAAGTGTAGTTCATATGGTCTAAGTGTTAGGGATGCATTGGCGAAAACGGAATCGAAAATGGATTTAAAAACAAGATTTTATGCGCGAAAACGTAAAAATGCATTTTGCTGTACTGGTGAGGTGACACGACCGTGTCAGAGTCTCCTGTAAGGGATGACACGACCGTGCGTCTAGATGACACGACCGTGTCAGATTCTCCTGTAAGGGATGACACGACCGTGTGTCCTGATGACGCGACCGTGTCAGCTTTGCAGAATCCCGAAACCTCGTTTTTCATATTTTTGTGTACTTCTAAGCATGCCAATGGATTCCAAACACCTAACCTTATTTAATCAATGTATAAATAAGTTTCCAAGCACATCATAACTTGATTCTACCTTGGTTACAATTGGTTTTCGTTTATGCTTGGTTAACTTGTCCTTGAGCCGAAAATTGTCGGATTAGCGTTTTAATCGCAATTGGCCGGTGAAACACACATGTATATGCAACTGCACTCATATGTGATCTAAGTGTATACATAGTCGAGGCCTTAGAGTTTATTTACTTGGTAGTGATATTGTTGTTGAAGACATATATGTTGATTGATTGTGATATTGTTGGTGAATACATATATGTTGATTGATTGAGATGTTGCTGGTGAACATATATATGTTGGATAAATTGTGAATGTGTTGGTGATTGCATATATGTCGGGTGATGATGAATTATTGATGAATTCATAGATGCATATATGTTGGTGATAATGTTGTGATATTGTTTGTGTGAACATATGCATTGAGTCGAGTCATATGTTCATGCATTCATGACTGATGGTGATGGTGACGGATATTTATATCCAAATGTAAGACGGGGTGAGAAATCTTACATAAGATGTGTTAATGCATCTAAGGTGACGACCTCGAGGTGATCTGGTACCACATGCATCTAGAAGAGTCTAGAACATTGCATGCATTGAGTAATTGTGTGTTAATTGTTGAAATGTATTGTGTGATAAATGTTGATTTGTACATTGATGGTGATTGTTGAATTGTGCATTAGTGATAATTGATGATAATTGTGGAATGATGTGATTAATGTTATTATTGAATATTTATCTTAATATTATCAATGGGGTGAGAATTGTATATGTATATGTTATATATGATGTTTATATTAAATGCCTATGCTTTAATTATTGATTATAATTGATGTGAAGCTTACCCCCAGTGGTTTTTAACCGCCTACCTGTTTGTATGGATGGGTAGACGGAGTGCAGGCTTAGTTTTGCACGGTGAGCACTTGGATAGCGGGAGCTATCTCTGATTTATTGGAGTCTTAGTTTAGGCTCTGATTAGGGGTCGTGGTCTTGTGTTGAACTTTGTACTTATGGAGATTTATCTTTTGTTGCACGTGGACTTGTTATGTTGATGTATATGAATCCTTTGACATGTATATGTGGAGTTGTAGACTTATATCTGCTGCTAGTATTCTGAAATTTTATAAATGCATGTTATTGGGATTGTGTTTATGCGTAGACGTAGCGTCTATTTCTTGGATAAATGTTTATTCGCGTGTTTTATCGCTTTAATAGAAGTAGGGCGTTACAATTATTGCATATATGCTAACTGATTGGTGATAAACATGTTTATGATTTGTTGTTTGTTGAACATGTTAAATGTTGATTGTTGGTGGTGAATTCATACATGCTAATTTTGATGGTGATATTGTTGGTGAATGCATGTATGCAAAAAGAAGGTGATATATGATATTATATCCAATGTTGGTGAGTGTGTTGTTGAATATATGTTTTGGTGTTGAGTCATATATTCATGCATACATGGTTGATGTTGATGGATTTTATATCCGTGTGGTGATGTTGATGGATTTTATATCCATGTGGTGACGTTAATGATGTTTTTGTTGCATCATGAGTTGACGACATAGTCATAGTTGATGGTACAGTGTCCTTGCAGGAGTCGTGGCTAGGCGCATTACATACATTTAATGATTTTGTTAAATGTGTCATATTTGATTATGTGTTTGGTGAATTTTGATGATTTATGTGCATTTGTGAGTTTGGTAAATTGTACACTTGGTGTTTTGGTGAGCATGTGAAGATGTGTACTTGTTGATGTTTGTTGTTAATGGTGATACTTGTATATTTGATGATTTTAATCGATGATGTTTATTTCAATGAAAATAATGAAGGATAATTTATATGAATGTGATTTTATGATCTTTTGGTGATGATGACTTTCTTGCTTTTGCTTTGAAATGATGAATTGTATTTGATGAGTTGATTATGCTAATGAAGAATAAGCACTACTAGAAAAAGCAAAATTAGCGAGGGAAATTAGTGACGGAAAAAATGAAATTCCTCACAAATTTCTTAGTCGCAAAACTTAGTGACGAAATTAGAGAGGGATTTCACGTTTTCCCTCACTAAATATCCCTCACTAATTTTTGTTTTTTTAGTAGTGAAGATGAGTAATCCTTTCATTAATTGTGGTTGATAAATGATGAGCTTATGCCGACGACTTAATTAGAAATTTGAATATGCTTGCTATGTTATGCTAGAATTGTGATAGCATGATGTGTATGGAATGAGGGACAATATTCATGTGATGTTAGTATTCTAGGAGGGATGGTTATGTATATGTGTCTTGCATGAAATCCTTGAATGCTTATGTTTGCTTATGTTTGATTATAATTGATGTTAAGCTAACCCCCAGTGGTCTTTGGTGGACCGCCTACCTATTTGTATGAATGGGTAGACACGGCAGGTTTGATCTTTTAGTGTGCTTGATGAGTTACTTGAGGATAGCGGGAGCTTCCTCTGTTTATCTGTTAGAGTCTTAGATTAGGCTCTGATTAGGATGTCAGTTTTTACATTATTCTGGATTGTTATGTTGTTGAGATTTTACCCTCTTGTCGGGATTGGAGATTTTATATGTTGATGTATTGGTGAGTTTATGACATGTGTATTTTGAAGATGTATGTTTTATATCCGCTATGACTTTTGAGGAACTTTATATATATATGCATGTTGTTTTGGAATCTGTTGAAGACGTAACGTCTATTTCTTGAATATTTGCATTATTCACGTGTTTTATCGTTTTAATAGAAGTAGGGCGTTACAGAAAACATAAACTAGTCCTCTCTCTTAAAACATAAAATTGTAAAACCAATAGTAACTACAAACAAATTTAATACTACTACTAATTTTCTTAATTCCCGCGATTTTTTCAAAAAAAGTCCTATAATTAGGGTTGGAGGTAGTACATTTTTTATATTTATCATAAAAAAATTAAATATTCCTATTATAAGTAATACAGATTATATATACATATATATTTGATTGACACAACTGCTAAATAATATTTAACTATTATAAACCCGCTTGAATTAGTCTGATGGTGTGGATTAGAGACCTTGGAGTATGATCCTCCTCAAGGTCGTAGATAGATTCTCCCCAGTACCTCGATGTCTTAGATTTGAGTCTCCCCGATACCAATTTGAGTCTGCTAGTTAGTTTCTTAAGAAGAAAAATTAATTATGATTTTTTTTAGATGATAGGAAATCATTTTAAATAAAAAAAATCATTTAGTTTTAATTTAATAACTAAATATACTAATACAAGTCGAATTGACGTATTTACTTTAGAAATTGTCATAATTTTGGTAATATTGGTTTTGAACTTTTTTTATGTGTAATATTGCACATGTTTTTTTGTCTACTCGTCTATAGGCTAGAAATTCACATTTTTAAAATGTAATATTGCACATGTTAATAAAATTAAAAGTGACAACATTTTTTAAAAAACAAAATTATGTCTTAAAAAATTATATATTCAATATAAAATATACAAATTTTAATACAAACTTACAATTTTAAATTTCTTAATATGTACAAATTTACAAATGATAGAAAAAACCGCTTAATTATATCTTTAGTGAAAATGGAGCGTATTAAAAGATGGAGATAAAATATGGTCCCATCTTTCTTTCTTTTTTCACAAGCAAGAAAAGGTATATAAAGACGTTGTAGGTGCGGTACAAAAGAGTTTGCAATAGAGGATCTATAACCCACTTTTTTCATTGATTTTTTCAAGAAATAATCTTTAGGTCTTACTATTTTTGTATGCTTAAAAATTGCCAAAGGTACTTGTTAGCATTTTTATAATCTTTTTGTTTAATTTATTATTGCATCATTCTTTCTTTGAGGGGAATTTGCACAATTCGTGTAACTTTTAAAAATTTATTCAATGTGTTTTTTTTTTCTCTCTAAATACTGACGGCATGAGATATGCCTTGAAGTCTCGGTGCGCTGCATTATCAGATGTGAAGATAACAAATAAATGTTAGATTAGATATTGGCTAATGGTATGGTCCCGTTTCCACACGCAGAAAACACGGTCCACGTAATTATAAGTTAATTATTACAAGACAAGATGTTTTATAGGGAAAGAATCACTTGAGGTGGTACGTAAATGGTGAATAAAGAAAGGAAAATGTTTACTGTATACAACTATCTCTGGTTTGTAAGATCCAATTTAGTATTCGAGAAAAATAGAAACAACTTTTAATTTTTGAGACAAATAAATCGAGACAAGTTAGTTTGTGCTCTATGTACAATTTGTTTGGTTGATAAAGAAAATATAGATGAAAGAAAAGAAAGTGAAAATAAGAGAGTATTTAGTAATTTGATATGAGAAAAATTGAAGAAAAAAAATCTTGATAAAAAAATCCGATAAAATTACATAATATAACATAAAAAGACATAAAAACCTGACATAATAAAATAAAATAAAATAAAAACAAGTATTTCCTTTTTTTTAGCAAAGGAAGAGAGCAAACAACTAAACCAATATATAGAGTACAAGAGAAAACAAATTAAGAGGAGGGCGGACAAGACCAAAATTATCAAACGCTTTAACAAAATCTATAACAAGGTAGATCGAGCCTATTATAATTGTAATCTTGACCAATGAAAAATGGAGCAAGACATGAAGGATACGTTTCAGGGACAGGACAAACTGGAGGCAAAAGACAAGATAAAAATTAAAAATTTTGTCTCTCACAAAATCACAATATAAATTTTTGTTTCAAGTATAGTTTGTCTAAAATACCAAAATAACTTTTTGTCCAACGTAATTTGTATAAGGCCAAGAATTATTCAATACCATAAATATTTGTCTTGTGTTGTTCTGTCTTGTGTTATGTTGTTCTGTTCAATACTTACTATTTAACATGTCAAACACACCATATGTATTTTTAGGAGTTTTACTATTGCAAGTATACACTGTCTCATGTAATACTATAAAAATATCTCACAGGGATTGAGACGCTATAGCTTTATGTAGGTTTTCAGCTATAAACTTATTTGCATAAAAATAAAATAAATCATTTCATGTAACAACTATATAAATAAAGTTTGATTAGGAAAGTTGCAAAAACAATTATAAGATCTCAAAAGTAAAGTGTGGTTGAGGACAATGAATCAGTTATGACTAGTGGTTTACAACGATAACGAGAGTTATAACTTCATACAACTTCCTAATGACCGAGTGGTCTTATGGGTTTTAGAACTCAAACCATCGTGATAAGGGGTAGCACTTGGGTGACATTGTGGTTGGTGACATTGTGACATTGGCCAACCACAATGTCACAAGTGTCTTTCTACTTTCTCTTTTATAATATTTTTTTGTTTCTTTGTACATGTGTGACATTGTGGTTGGCCAATGTCACCAATGTCACCCACCACAATGTCACCCAAGTATTTTCCTCGTGATAAGTGTGTGGCGACTACCCTTTTAGGGAACAATATTTTCAAACACTTATCATGCACAAATTTATGTGAAGTCTCGGTAGCTCTCCTCTTGGAGAGGTTGAACCTTTGCCTTATGTCAGGAAATCTAGATAAACCTTCAAGTTCTTTGTTCTATGTATATGTCCAGATAAGGAAATGTTTTAAGTTCCTTATCTTTTCCAAGACTATGGAAGTAACTCATATTAAATAAACACTTCTATTCACATCTCCAAGACCACGTGAGATTTCGGCAATAAGTGAAAGAATTATCAAGTTTTACTTTAAAAGATCAGTGTGAAAATAATTTGTTTAAAAAAGGCTTGAAGTTGTAACTTTCTAATCTTAACCTCATCATTTCTAAAGTATTAAAGGGCTTTAACTCATGATGAATCCCTTCTTATTTGTTGGAATTTATTAATAGAGTTTTCGTTTAGTTTATTTCTTTTATTGGTGTTGAGATTTAAATTAGTTATTGGTCGTTCTTAATGCTTTTGTAATTGATTAACTACGAGAGTAACCTTGTAAATTAATTTGTAGGATAAAAGTAGGCACTGACAACCCGAAATCTCCAAGTTCACTGGCCTTTTGAATGATTTAATCTTTTAGGTTAGGTTTGTGTTGTCTCGGTATTGCTTTTCCTTCATTAGCATAATATACGACTCTGGTTGGTTCTACACAAGTTAACTTAGGTACTTAGAACAAGTAATATCGTCGTAGGACATTAAATCAGTGATCACGAAATAAGTTGTTTGATTTCTCAAAAGATAAATTCCATCAAAGACGAAGGGGGATTCAAGGAAACCCTAATCATCGTTAATCATCTGAATCAAAAAAACTAATCTCACATTGGGCAGGGCAATTAAACCCTTCAATTCTAATCATCTTTTTATTGCTTTTCACTTTTGAAATAAGTTTTGCTAATTATTGAGTTGAACAACAATCCTTGTGAAGAGCGATACAACTTACCACTTTACTACTTGTTGCGATTTTGTGCACTTGCCAATTTCGTCCATTAGGTGTCACAGATGATTGGTCAAGTCACAGTCTGAGTAAGCAAAAGTTGGCGTGAACAGACAAAAATACCCCTAGCTTCTCAGACACACTCAAAAGGATGAAACTACCCTTAATTTCATTTTCTCTTGAATTGGTAAAACATACGAATCGAATTGGGGATTAGGGTTCTAGAGAGTAGAAGAAAAATCGAAACCATACAAATCGAAATGAATCTGGGTGTGAAAATAAGATCTTAGTTCAAATCAAAACGAAATCGAAACGAAAATGGGATTGAAGAACTGAGAAGGAAGAACAAAACAGTAGGAGAATTGAATCGAAATGAAGGTATGTTATTCAAAAACTTTTTTCATGAAATATGAATGTATCTGCTTTGAATTACTGTATTCTATTGTGTATTTGCTTACCTGAATGTATTTTTTCTTTCATTTTTTCGTTGTGTACAGTTTTCGAGTTATGGGTTTTTCTGTTAATTTTCATCATGGAGGTAGATTTGTTAGGGATTGGCTTATTACTTACAAAGGGGGGAATGAAACATTGAAGGAAGGGTTATACGAGGATAGGTGGAGTTATTTTGAGATAACTGGTATAGTAGAAAATGATTTGAATGTTAAAAAACCTTATAAGTTATGGTGGATGTTAGATGAAGAGGTGAATTTCAGAGTGATTAAAGTAGATGATGTTGTTGGTGATGTTAAAAATTAAGGGAAAATACATTCACCTCCCCTAAACTATGTGTATATGTCACTTACACCCCCTCTATTTTCTCAATTGACATTAACATCCCCTGCCGTTAAGAGTTGCCCACCTTCCTTTAAAAAAATAGAAACATCAGACCCTCTTCCTTTTGTCCTTCCGTTAATTTATTCACTTTAATTATTAATCTGTCACAATCATTATTTGTTTTTATGAAACACAGTGATTCCAAAGCTTTGTTTCACCGTGGAAATAAAACTCAAACATTATTGGGTATTTATTCCTTCTCACTTGTCTCTTTTGTTCTCTATGGTGTCATTGGTGTGTTTCTTTTGATTCATTATTGGGTATGTGTTTCTTCAATTGAAATGAAGAAAAACAAAAGGATTTGGAAAGCTTTCACCCATAGCAGGAATTTAATGGTTTTGTGGAGAAAGACTACCATTACTCATCATCAATAATTTTAACTCCGAAAAGTAATGATTGTTAGTTTTAACGAAAAGATAATCAGAGTTAATTGTAAAGGAAGGTGTTCATCTATTTTAAAACACTTTAGGGGAGGTTAGTGTCTATTTTTAAAATAGAGGGGGTGTCTGTGTCATTTAAAGAAACCTCAAATTCGCTCGCTTAAAGAAGACAGCCTCCCATTTGCTATCTCCTTCCTCAACAGCAGCTTCTTCGAGAACAGCCAATGAGTGCACAAGAGCTGATAGGCCAAGGGTGGATTCAATTGCAGCGCTTACTGTAACAAGAACACCGGTTACGAGAAGCGGCAACAGTAACAGCTTCTTTTGTAACATCGGCTACGATCCGATCTTTTGTTTTGAAATAGTTTCCGGCGAGGGGTCTATGAACCCTTTCTATTTGAGGGACCGAGCCAATGAAATGAGAAGGCTTCCTTCTCGCCTTCTTTCTAGCCCCCCGTCTTTTTGGTGGATCTCGCTAGTGAGACATATTGAATCGTACGTATATGGACAGTTTAAGCCATTGATCGCTTATCAAAATAAGCACCGGCAGACAGAGGTAGATACAGAGCCATAGGCAAACCTTCATGATCGATAGCCTTTTATGAAGACAACCAAGCACATACATTTCTTACAAGTCTTTCCTAACCGGATTTGTATCCTTTCTTTCGAGGGTAATCCGCCAGTCTCTAGACTGGAAAAGATTCAATCCAAGTCCTCCAGCTTTTCATACTTTTGGAGAACTTCCAGCTATCAAGGAGACGAAAAGCTATGTGAAGTAAAAGAAGGAAGAAAAGGTCGCCGAGCCAAGGGACAAATGGAGAAACTAAAGAAGACCAAATATGGAATGAGATATGGACAGGCTTCTCTTGCCAGATCGATGACACGTGTCAAGCATGGTCAATGTAATTTCCCCTAAAAATTATGCTTTGAAAAAAACTGTGGCTTTAATTTTTTTTTGCTGAGTAAAATATGGATTGCACTAAAACTTTAAAATGCGTTCATAATGAAAGCAAGCATGTAATTGATCATCAACTATCCAAAAAGGTCATCAATATCACAAAATAAAATCCTAAGATATGAGCAATTAAAAATCACTAACATATAAAACTAATAATGGGTAGTATGCTTAGGGATTTTGACCATTTACTTGATTACTTTCTTGAGTTTTAATTTTTTTGATGGAGTTTTGATTTCTTGAAGTTTGAATGGGGTATGGTGTATGTAAGTGTTTTTGAATATGTGGGTGTTTATCTGATGTATGATTTAACTATCGTTGGAATCGAACGGCAATTAACTATTGTTTGAAGGAGAACAATAATTAATTGCCGTTGGAGATATGTTTAGGTGCGTCGTATTGACCATTTTGTCTTATAAATACTAGCGTCAGTGTCCGTCTATCCGTTTTTTCTACTAAGCTAACGCATATAACTCACAAACAATATTTTTTGTTTAATGTTTGTTTACTTTTTCTTGATATATCCTGAACAAAATTATTAGAACTAAGAAAGATTATACATGTACTTGATATAAAAAAATTGAATTTGGTCAAAAACCTAAGATGATACATGTCTAGTGTCGATACATAGCAGTAATACACTATTATTTTAAAGGACATTGTAGTGATACACTATTGAATATGATTAATCAACACTAAAATAATGTGATTGATCAACACTTTAAATATTTTCCAGCGATGTTAATCATACTTTTGGCATTTTACCATATTGTGTCATGATAAATCACCAGTCATATCTGCATCCCAACTCTTGTAGGCCTTTATCCCTCATCATGTGTCCGTCTTCATTGTTTTTTGCACATATGTAATGCTTCCTTTCTAAAGCTTGCTCTTATTCAAAAATACTAAAACTGTTGAATTAATGAAATTAAAAGCATTTAATACATCCAAGCAAGAAGAAGACAATCGGAGAATAATCAATATGAAAATAATTATAAGATTTATTTAAGTCAGAAAAATCCTGGTTATTATGCTCAAACTCTTTAAGTAGAAGTATAAGTGAATGTAAAATTGGAGAATCTCTTAACACCCTCTAGTAAGAAATATAGGAAATAATTAAAACCTTGTAATAATTAAGACCGTCTCTCCAACACGGGCCGCCGCTGTCGTCCTTCCTATTCTGCGGTTCAAAAAAATGAACCCAAACCTGCAAGGTTTACAAAAGCATATATAAAACATATAAAAATATGTTACTTTAGTCACTTCTATTAAGATGTTCGAGACTAAATCGTTGAATTTTTGTAAAAGAGACTGTGATAGCTTATGGGATAAATTGATAGTTTATTGAAAAAATAATCACACTTACCAGAAATTCATTGAGGGTGAAGACATAAGAGCATGAAACCGTTGTTGCCATGTGCTGTAGAGTAGAGAGGGTGCCATTGAATTGATAGGTTGGTTATTGCACACCTCTAGGCTGGGGAGAGGATTCGGTATCTTTGGCTTCGGTGCCTTTGATGGATTTTGTTCCTATCTGTCTCTAAACTATTAATTCTCTCTCATCTAATTAATTTATTTTAATCATTCATCCAACCTTCTCTCTCATCTAAAATGAACTAAAGGCACCGAAGCTAAATGCACCGAATCCTCTCCCTCTAGGCTGTATCAACCACAAATCAAACATTCATGGAACTTGCACCGTCAACAACAATAACAAAATCAATTATAAATGCATATTACAGGAAACAACTTAACCAGTAATCAAAAACCAAAAACAGTGAATTGCTCCCAACAACACAAAAATTAGAATTAACAAAAATCAAATTGAATAAATATAATTACAACATGAAAAAAGATCCATAAAAAAAAAATGTGTACTTTGAAGGGCTAGAGTGATAGTTTAGAATTTGATCCATGCACAATGTCACTGACATGTTGACACCACCGCTTAACACTTTGATCCATGCACAGTGTCCCTATCATGTATCTATGTAAAAGAAATCTAGAAAGTGAAAATTGAAAACAAAAATAGATTTGATACCTAGAAAAAAAGAGACGAAGAGATGGGGAGAGAAGGGGTTTACCCTCTATCTGTATCTACACCCTTTATTTAAATTTTTCAATTTTTTGTTTTGCGTTGTTACTACTTATTATGAAGTTACATTTTTTGAATAGAATCATTGTATGTAATTGGTGGAGGTAAAGGGTAACCAAAGAACCAACAAAGAGTGAAATCATAGTCTATAATTTTTAGCCAACCAATAGATGAAGCACAAAATCAAAGAGGAAATGAAAAGTAGAAAACATAGCAAGAGATAGGAAGAAACAACAAAAGAAGGTAGAATGGCAAAATATAAAAATTGAACCATAAAAGTGAAGAGGACATTAGTCTCCTCTCATCTCTGAAAGAAGAGAAAAATAAACCTTCAACCATGATCATTGAATCATCTTGCATAAAATAGAATGAAAGTGACAATAATACTTGCATTTAAAATAAATTATGTTTTGGTGTGTGATTAGTGGATAAGACAATTTTTTTTTAATAACTGCCATCAAGTAAGGGCATTTTGGGATTAACAAAAAAAGGCTACACCAAAAAATAGTATTGCCTTTATTAAATAGGTATAGATATATTTTACACTATTAATCTTTTATTTTTAAAATAATTTATTTTGTTTTCTAAAAATTAATAACTCATGTTATTTCCCCTAAAAAAAAATCATGTTATTTTATCCTTAAACAATAAACTCATAATTTTAACACATGCTTATTTTTTACTTAAATAATTATATAACATGAATTATTTGATTAGTGATACTTCTTTTTTTTTTACGGAGTTAGTGATTACATATAAGAAATAATAATCACCTCGGCATAATACACAAGGTGTGAAACCATGAGCACAAAACAAGGTCGGAATTTTTTTATTTTTTTTAACACTAGCAACAAACCTGTGCTAAGCACGGGTTGGTCGTTGAAGTAGGGGTCATATGTCAAAGCGAATTGCGATGTTATATGCATTGAGAAAATAGAGAAAAGATTAACGATAAAGATGACGTTAATGATAATAGGGCAAATTACATTGACCTTCCTTCAGATTTTCTTAAACAACACAAGCACACCGTCTAATTTTATCCAATTTCATTTCAATAACCTTCCAAAAACACAATTTAATTTCAATCATATTGGTTTAATATATCTTGTTTCTATTTTCTCTTTTGTCAAAAAATTAAATGAGGTTGTTTTCTCGCAATGGAGAAAAAATAACAATTGTTTTTACCAAAAATAAAATCAAACATTGACAATTAAAGAAGAGACTAAAAGTGAATATAGAGATGGATGGACGTTGTGGTTGACTAATGAAAATGAAATAATCTTCGATATATCTGTTTTATTAAATTAGAGTTTAAAAATTAAACAACATTCACAAAGGAACAGTGAGTGATCTCTTGATCAGTTTGTAAAAATCACCAAAGTCTTAAGTTTGGTAGGGGACTAACTCATCTCTAGTTGTTCAGGCTTTTAAGAAATCTTCTTTGATGTTATGTTCCTTAAAGAATAGACGGGATAATTGCAATATTTTAATTAGACAAATGAACATAATGATCACTTATATCTATAAGAAAGGAAACCATTATGTTGACCGAATGGCTAATATGGTTAGATTTTCCCTTCTTTATTAAAGAGCCTTTTGTGAGCATTTGACAGATTAGAGTTGGGTACCAACTTAGTTGGGAGCCACTTTTTTTTATGTCATTTGCTCTGGCCTTATAAAAAAAAAACTGATGGGATTGCCTAATTGTGGATTCTGTATAGTTTGAGGAGGTTTTGACTTAATCCTCCTCTTTTTTTTTTGTTCTCTCTCTTATCTATTTTGCATTTTAAGGTTGTATATCTTTGCTACTCCTCCTTTTTGGGAAAAAATGGGAATAAAAAATGGTTGAAAATTAAGGGCGTTCATACTCGTATAAAGAAGTTAATTGCAAAAAAAATGGAATTAATAAAGCTTAAACTGTGTTAAATTATAACGGAAGAGCTTGTCGTTTTGATAACTAAATAAGGGAGATTAATGTTTTGTTAGTAAAATAGATGAGGTGCTTGTGTTATTTAAGAAGACCTTAAAGGAGGTTAGTGTAATTTCTCCATGATTTTGGTTTTGGGAAGATTAATTTGCTCATGATAAAATCATTGAAATAGTTTTATATTAAATATTATAAAACGGTAGAAAAAAAAATGTAACAATATTATAAATAATCAAGATCTCGTTGATGATAAAAATCTTGTTACGAGTCTCGTGTATGTATTGTAAAACCATATTATTTAATGACTCATTGATAATTTATCCAATATTTTTAATAGTTATAATTCTAAAGTCTATAATAATTAAAAATCTAAAACAATGATTTTTTCTGGTACAATAAAAAATATTATTTTATAACATGATATTAGGATTAACAAAAAGCAAAGATAAATTATCTATACAAAAGAATCAATCTTAAAAATGTGACATTTTCTGAAAAATAGTTGTTTGGTTGTAATAAATATTAATTCCGTGTATAATCTATATGTGGCAAATATTTTGTAATTTTCTCAAAGTTATGTTATCTTATAATTTGAGGTTGTTTTTAGATTTATTGCTGATCCTGATTTTTTTCTTTTAAATTATAACAAACAAACAAATACATTGACATTTAAAATGATTTTTTAAAAGTTATTACAAACCTCGTAGGCCCATTTGTTATGGATTAAAATAAAAATAATTTTGATATTCAATAATATATAGATTTTCTTTAGAGATTTTACAAAAAAAATAGAATCTATTTCGTTCTTTAAAAAAAAAATCTTGTGTGTTTGTTTATTATAATAAAATCATTTTTATAAAAAATAATTTAAATTGTTTAGATACAACAATATAAAAGAAACAAAATCACATCTATTTTTTGAAAGTTGTTTTCTCTCTCATCAAAATGGGATTTTTGTTACAAAAGACACAAAAGGGTAAATATATGCTGAGGTATCAAAAGATTAAGATGGAGAAAAATTGTATTTTTGTTGGTCATTAACTTCCGTAGTTATTATAAAGAATAGATTGATTTAAACTCTTTAGATAATTAGAAGTTGAAGTATAGGAAAGTTTGTTCTGATTGAAATTAAAATTAAGTTTGTTTATTTTTTGTAAAAAGATTAAGTTAGTGTGTTTTATCGAGCATGTTTATTTTAATTTGTTTTTAAGAGACAAAAAATAGGGAGATGTTGAAATAAATGACACAAAATGATATAATTTTTATGACGTGTCAAATACTAAGTATGAGTAAGATTGTATTTTTGGTAAATATTAAGTTTCATAATTAGTGAATATATTTTTCCAATTCTATTTTCTCATATATCATCTTTAGTCGTTAGTTTAATTCAATGGCTGAAAATGATGCAACAGAAGGAGGTTGCACACAAAGGGGTTGTGGAGGATACAAATCCGATTTTATGCTAAAACAGACGAGTCAAGTTTCCGTACATAAAATTATATGTAACAAGACACGATTTTTTTTTTTTTTTTGGGTTTTAAAAAAACACA